>ERZ780148.2408-NODE-2408-length-10860-cov-3.454975_pt1 | contig 10860 bp, 10 predicted proteins | sample MGYA00510984_ERZ780148 | MGnify/ENA primary metagenome ERZ780148 (study PRJEB29588, sample SAMEA2160902) | human gut metagenome | biome: human gut; feature: human-associated habitat; material: faeces | place: Denmark | collected 2008/2010 ...
ATTGGTATATACTTTACCAGAAGTAGGTCTTTCATCAATTCCAATTCTTCCTACTTTCCACACTAGAAGTAGTATTAAAACTAGTATTATAATTATTAGCACATAAATTATTTTCTTTAAATTTTTTCTAGAAATTTGCCTCTTCTGTTCCAATTTTTCCCTCCATATACTAGAAATATACTCACAAAAATCTTCAAACTTTTGTCAATATATTTCAATAAAAGCTCTATTGCTTAATTAAATAGAGCTTTTACAATATCTATTAATCTGCTTGTTCAACATCTATTTTAGCTGTTAAAGTAACAGTTGGTGTTGTTGTTCCAAGTGTTGTATCAGATGTATCTCTTGCTGTATCTTTTGTGAATTCCCATCTCCAGTATACAGTAGCTGTAGTTGCAGTAGCATCCGTAGCAAGTGACTCATTGCTAACATTTATAGCAGTGAAATCAGATTTCCAAGAACTTTCATCGTCCTTGTTTGTTGTGAATTCTAATGGCACACCGCTTTCATTTGCTAAAGTATAAGTTACATTATATTTAGCATTTACTTCTGATTCATTCTTTAATGATAGAAGAGTAAAGCTTCCCATTGTACCAGGTGCAATTAAAGATCCATCTGTTTTCTTTACATTTTTTTCTTCAGAACCATCAGTATTTGTAATAGTACTAAATAAGTCAATTGTAAAAGTCTTTTCTGTAGATTTAGCAATATCTTCATTACCTAATTTAATAGACCATTTTGCAACTGTTGCAGTGTCTGAACCTGTAGCAGATGTAGTATATTTTGCATAAGTTCCTGATACTAATATTATCGCCAATATAGTAACAAACAATACTAGAGCCATAAATTTTACCGTTTTGTTATTTTTCATTTGAATCCTCCTTTCTTTTGTTTTATATTTAATCTTATAATAAGTTTTATTTTCTTATTATAAAGCTAAAAACAATGTTATTTTTTCATAAGCTCTTCATTTTGTTTCTTTAGTTTTTCAATTTCTTCTTCCATTTTGTTTTGATTATTAAGTCTTGCAATTAGTTCTTCTTTTTCTTCATCATAATATTTTTTTAAATAATATCTACTTCCATCTTTTATAATACTTTTCTCTTGTACTAAAGAAGATAATATATTATCAAAATCCTCACTATCAAGATTTATTTCATAAATAGTTCTTAAATATTTATAAATATCCTCTTTATAGGAATATGTACATCCTTCGGTAAAAGATATATCAACAAAAGTATTTAAAAGACATTCTTTACATCTTAAATTATCATCTTTAGAAATATTTCTTTTATATAAATCATCTAAAAATTTAAAATCAAATATATCTTTCATTAAATATAAATTACCTTCGATAATCGGAGTAATATCTGTATAATGTTTATTAATTGCTTTGGCTGCTTGTTCATAAGAAAAACCATAAGAAGTAAGTTTTTTAATTATTTCATCATCCTTTTCATATTTAATTAAACTTCCATATATTTTTGATGCTTTTAAAGTAGTCATTCCTTTAATATTAAATAAATTATTTATATCTTCCTTAATAATTTTAATTGAATTTACTCCATAAGTATCCACAATTCTTTTGGCAAATACTTTAGAGCAGTTTTCGACAAAAGGACTTTCTAAAAATTTAATTATTTCTTCTTCAGTTGTCGGCATAACAGCACTTAACCTATACCCAGAAAACTGCCAAGAATATTTAGGATGATTTAAAGTATTACCATATACTTTATATTTAACATCAAGTCTAATATTAGGTAAAATGCCTGTTACATGGATTAAACTAGCCATATTTTCTTTAATAAAAGTATCATCAGTATCCTCAACTTTAAAAAGAGTAACAACAAAGTTACTTTCTTTATTTTCATAAATAATCTTTTTAAATTTACCTATTATATACTTTTCCATTAAACTATTAAATTATATATTTCTCCTTTTTGTAATTTTTTATTTGTGTGAACCATTAAATAATTTGATGTATGTCCTTTTGAACCAGATTCTGATGCCTCTTCGATTAAAACATCAAGTTTTTTACCTTTAAATTTATCATAATAGGATTTTTCTAAACTATCAGATAATTCAAGTAATTTTTTAACTCTTTCGTGTTTAACACTTTCAGGTACTTTTCCATCCATCATACTTGCTTTTGTTCCTTTTCTTTCTGAATAAGGAAATGCATGAATTTTAGAAAAATTTACCTTTTTACAAGTTTGTATAGTTTCTAAAAACATTTCTTCAGTTTCACCAGGAAAACCTACAATTACATCAGTGGTAATTGAAATATCTGGTCTTACACTTCTTATCATATCTATTTTATCAAAAAAATATTTTAAATCATATTTTCTATTCATTAATTTTAAGATACTATCGCTTCCTGACTGAAGTGGTATATGAATATGATCACATATTTTTTTATTATTTTTAAGTTCTTCGATAAACTTATCATTTATTTGAGTTATTTCTATACTTGATTGTCTTATTCTTTCTATACCATTTATTTTACTCATTTCACAAATTAAATCAGTTAAATCTTTATCATTTGACTCATAACCTCCGGTATCAATACCTGTTAAAACAATTTCTTTATAACCATTATTTGCAAGATGCTGTACTTCCCTTAAAACTAAAGAAAAATCTTTACTTCTTTTTTTGCCCCTTACAAAAGGTATAATGCAGTATGAACAAAAGTTATCACAACCATCTTCGATTTTAATATATGCTCTTGTGTGATCTGATATATCAACTTCCATATTTTCAAAAGGCAAATCACGAGTTTTAGCTACATACTCTACTGGTGTTTTATCATCAAGATACTTTTCAATAATGCTTACTATATTACTCTTATTAATATTACCCATTAAAATATTTATACCTAGATCGTCATACTTAGTTTTATCATTTTGCACAGAACATCCACATACCACTAAAATAGCATTAGGATTTTCTCTTTTAAGTCTACGAACCTCTTTTAAACTTTTTTTATCTGAGGTATCGGTAACTGTACAAGTATTTAAAATTAAAATATCGCATTTTTCATTTAAATTGCAAAAAGAAAACCCGTTTTTAACTAAGGCTTCCTTCATAAAATTACTTTCATAACTATTTACTTTACATCCAAGTGTAATTATATTAAATTTCATATATCCCCCTTAATTTAATGATTTTGAAAGTTCTTTCAAAGTTTTTAAAAACTCTTCTTCCTTTCTTAGACTCATTAAATGAACTTCCATTTTAATTGGTTCACTTTTCTTTACATTGATTAAATTATTTAAATCTACAGTTTTAACAAGAACATCACCATTTTTTTCTTCATTTAAATAATTTAGTTCATATTGTCCAGTATTTGATAAAAGTTCATCATAACTTATTATAGCTTTTTCTTCCTCTTCTTTTTCATATGGTGTAAAATCTATTGGTTTAATATTTTTTAAAGCAGTTGCTATTTCATTTAGTTCTGGATCTTTTACATCTTTATTTTTATTGACATTTTCAATCTCATTTAAAACTAAATTATCAGTTAGTTCATCAGTTTCATTACTGTTTATCTTTATAAAATATATTAAAGATACCACAAGTATAATTAAAAATACCACAGTAAAGAAAAATACATAATCTATAAATGCTAAACTTTTTAAAAATGTAATAATATCATTTAACATAAAATCACTTCTTTCATAAAAATATTGTAGCAATATTTAAATAAAATTTAAAGTGTTTTTGTAATATTTTTAATTTATAGATGTAAAGAGTGTAAAGTTATATTTAATTTACAGCGTTTATAATAAACTTGCTATATCTCTATTATTAGTAATATAATTTTTATTTTCAATTATTATATTTTCTCCAATTACATATTCGGTTCCATCAAACACTTGGAGTCCATTTTTTGTTACAGCTCTATTAGGAATAAGAATACCAGAATTTTTTTCATAAATATTACTATTTATCCAATCTTCAAAGGTCATACCCTTTTTTGCATAATACGTTGTTCCATCAAATGAAAAGGGAATCAATGTCTCTTTACTTATACATTCTTTCTTACTTGCATAACTAATACCTTTAAATGATTTATTTGCTAGTTGTTCTTGACTAATATCTAAATTATAATACTTTCACGTAAATGTATATTCTTGTGTTGTTGTAGTTGTTCCATAATTTGATATGCTTGCATTTTCTACAATTTTTACTTTTCTTTTATTATTTTCTGTTGTCCATCCATTACTTATATTGTAATCAAAATTAGTTTCTGTGCTAAAATTACTTGTTCCACTTAAAGCATTTACTATCATTGTTATTTCTTTTGTTACACAACTTGTTTTAGTATTTGGACTTACTCCATAGTAGTTAATTTCTGTATATTCATAATATATATTAAAGGTACATATAGTTTCTATTTCATCACTCCCATTACTTTTACATTATTATTTTTTATCATATTATCTCACCATCCCTTATAAATACTAAGATAAGTTTTCTTAAATGTATATAATAATATAAAAAACAAACAAGGTTAATACTGGGATTAAAGCAAATCTTAACATTTTTTAATATTATAAAAAAATTAACATGTTTATATGCTAATTTTATAACTTTAAAACTAATTCATGTCTTATTTTGACATGTTTTGTCGAAGTTGTTGCAATAGCAAAATATAAATGTATAATAACTACTTGGACGTGCTGGAAATGGCGTTGCCTTCTCAATTTTTTCTAGGGGTTTTGGTGCACCAAGATTTAAACTAGATGAAAGGAGGAATGCAAATGAGCAAAAAGAGTCTCGAAAGAGTAGTAATTTTGATTATCATTTTATTAATTTGGAATAGCTATCCAAATTATATAAAACGCGCCGTCCAGATTATGATAGAAATCATTATGTGGTTATACCATATTTTGAAATCTATTATAGCCGGATAGCGCTACTTAAGAATATTGGGTAACGCGAACTTCCTTCACGTTCACCTATTTATAATATATCATTTATTTATATATTTATGCAAGTAGTTTTACTTGTATTTTTTAATTACTAATTAACTTATATGGATTAGAACTTGTACCATCACCCCCGACTAATGCTGTTTTAATAATTGTAATAACTGGTCTAACACTTCTTAAAAAAGAACCAGATACATCAGATAAAACCTTACCATTTTTTGAAAGTGCAAATGGATAATAAATACCATTTACAAGTTTAGAACTACTCATTAAAAATGAATCTGTTTCTATACTTTCATTATATAAGTAATAAGAAGTATTCTCTTCATTTGGAGATGCTCCTGCAAAAAGAACTTCATCAACAGTTAATAATGCCACTTTACTTGTTACTTTATCGCTTAAACATATAAATGATGGAATATAATCTTCGACTACTCTTGTATATGCATAAAAAGTATTATCATTTAATAAAACATCATTACAATATTTTTGAGTTGCTAGAAATGATGTATAATCACCTAAATTAATTGTAATCCAAGAATCTAAATATGCTCTAATAACTGAGTCTTTATAACTATACTTTTCATTAGAGTCAACATATTTTTTTAGTTCTCCCGTATCATTTGCTAAAGCAAGTCTTACACTACCATCACCATTTATTCTAACAATTTTAAAATTTAAATTATTTATACTAACATTATTATTTTGTACATTACCCCTAAAATAATAAGCTATTCCATAATCATCTACAGTTTTAATTAATCCTTCATTTTCTGTGGCAATATCTTTACCAACTATAGTCTTACTTTCACTTTTAATTTCATTATTTTTAAGTATAGTTTCTGCAAAAGTATTATTATTAAGAGCCTCTTGTTCACAATCAAGTTCAACACTAGCTACATTATCCAAAGTATTTTTAAATGTCAATTCATAATCGTGTATTTCACCTTTTTTAATTAATATATAACTTGATATTATCTCATTATGTTTAGGTAATTCATCACTGACATTAATAAGAGCATTATCTGTTAATGTATAAGTAACACCACTAGCATTTTTAGGATTAATAAATTCAATATAATAATATATATCTTCATTTCCATTATTAATTACAGTAATTTTAGTTTTAAATTCTTTATCAATCTTAATCTTTTTACCATTATGAAAATTAATTGATAAATCTCCAGTTATTTTTATATCTCCATCACTTGAACGCATTTTTTTATAAACAAAATAAAATGCAAATAATACAATCGCTATTATTAAAAGCATCATTATAAATCCAAGTGCACTTTTAAATCTTGCTCTCATTTACTTCATCCTTACTAAATAAAGTATATCATTTAATTAAAAAAAACAAAAGACAATTTATTAAAAAATCTTTTGTTTTATCTTACTTTTGGTTTAACTATTTCAAGAACCTTAATAAGTTCATAGTTTCCATTAACAATATTAGGTAAAGTATCAAATTTATCAAGTCTATTTAAATAACCTACTTTATGAGACCAAGAGCCATCACTATTTTGTCTTAAAAAATGAAAATCATTAAATGATAAATAAAATGCTATTTTATAACCACCATGTTCATTAGGTAAATCAGAACTTATTTCATATGAATCTATATTAAGTTCTTCGAAATCTTTTGCAAGGCCATATAAATATTTATCTTTTGTTCCATTATAAACTAAATTTCTACTTAAATAACCGACATTTAAACCTAACTGTAAAATTACATTAGATATTCCTTCGGGATTAAAAATATCAAAAGCATATGAATAACAGTTACCATTTATATATTTTTTTACATCATCATTAAAACTAGGATTATTTGAGCTAACTAGTATAAGTAGTTTAATATATTCTTTATAAAGTTCAAAATACTTTGAACTATCCTTAGGTAATTTTAATATTTCATTATAAAGTCCATATATTTTATCATATACTTCTTTCATAGTTCCCCCTTAATTACAAAAAATTGTACCATATTTTCATTAAAAACTCAAATTTTTACTAAAAAAAGTCAAGTTATCGACCACTTTTAGGGTATAAAGTATCAAAATTGGTCGATAACCACTATTATTTAATAAAAAAATCTAGGTTTCCCTAGACTTAATTATTTTTTACTTTTACTAAATAAACCTTTTTTAGTTTCTTTTTTAGGTTTTTCTTCAGAAGTACTTTCTGATTTAGGAAGAGCTTCTTTTCTTGATAGATTTAATCTTCCTTTGTTATCATATCCAAGTGATTTAACAATTATTTCATCACCTACTGAAACTACATCAGATGGTTTTTCAACTCTTTTTGTATCAAGCTGAGAAACATGTACTAATCCTTCACAACCTGGCCATAGTTCTACAAAAGCACCAAAATCTTCGACTTTAACTACTTTAGCATTATAGATTTTACCAGTTTCAACTTCTTTAGTAATATCTTCGATCATCTTTTTAGTTTTTTCAATAACTTCTTTATCCATATGATAAATAATTACTTTTCCATCATCATCAATATCCACTTTTACAGCATCTTTGTCATTAACACTTTTTACATTTGATGATTCTAAAATAATTTTAGTAATCATTTCTCCACCCTTGCCAATTACATCTTTAATCTTATCAGGGTTAATCATAAAGCTTTCAACTTTAGGAGCATATTTAGATAGTTCTTTTCTTGGGCTTTCAATAGCAGTTGCCATAACATCAAGAATTTTCATTCTAGCTTTTTTAGCTTCCTCAAGGGCCTCTTTTAAGATAGCTTTAGTAACGCCTTTAATCTTAATATCCATTTGAAGCGCTGTAATACCTTCTTTTGTACCTGCTACTTTAAAGTCCATATCTCCCATATGATCCTCAAGGCCTTGAATATCAGTAAGTATTGTATATTTTTTACCATTAGATATTAGTCCCATTGCAATACCCGCTACTGGAGCTTTAATTGGAACTCCTGCTGCCATTAATGATAAACATCCAGCACATATTGTTGCTTGTGATGATGAACCATTGCTTTCTAATACTTCAGAAACAACTCTAACAGTATATGGGAATTCTTCTTCAGAAGGAATAACTTGAGCAAGTGCTCTTTCTCCTAAAGCACCATGTCCTATTTCTCTTCTTCCTGGAGAACCATATCTTCCTATTTCACCAACACAGAAGTTAGGGAAATTATAATGAAGCATAAATCTTTTTGTATCTTCAATACCAAGTCCATCAAGAATTTGATGATCTGAAAGTGGTCCAAGAGTAGTAGTTGCAAGGACTTGAGTTTCTCCTCTTTGGAATAGTCCTGAACCATGTGTACGAGGAAGAAGGTCGATTTCAGCTTCAAGAGGTCTAATTTCATCCATCTTTCTACCATCTGGTCTAATATGTTTTTCAATAATTAATCTTCTTACTTCATTTCCTTCAATTAAACCAACTACTTTAGCTACATCTTTCATCTTGCTAGCAAAATCTTCATCTTCAGCATAAACTTCTTCGAAATGAGCAATAGTATTTGCTTTAACTTCATCAATCTTAGCATATTTTTCAAGTTTTTCTTTAATTTGTATTGCTGATAACATATCATCAGTTGCATACTCTCTAACAGCTTTTTCAACCTCAGCATCAATACTTGCAGGTTCAAGTACAACTTTTTCTTTACCTATTTCACTAATAATTTCATTTTGAAATTCACATAAAGTTTTAATATTTTCATGAGCAAACATTAAAGCCTCAAGCATAGTTTTTTCAGGAAGTTCTTTACAGCCCGCTTCAACCATGCATATTGCATCATGTGTTCCTGCAACAGTTAATGCAAGTTTACTTTTTTCCGCTTCATCAGTAGTTGGATTAATAATAAACTTACCTTTTTCATCCATACCTACCATAACACCGGCAACTGGACCATCAAATGGAATATCGGATATTCCTAAACATAGTGATGAACCAAACATTGCAGCCATTTCTGGACTATTATCTTGATCTACAGAAAGTACTGTATTGATAACTTGGATTTCATTACGTAAGTTTTCATCAAACATAGGTCTGATTGGTCTATCGATTAATCTTGCTGCAAGTGTTGCTGAATCTGTAGGTCTACCCTCTCTTTTAATAAATCCACCAGGAATCTTACCTACTGAATATAGTTTTTCCTGATATAATACTTGAAGTGGAAAGAAATCTTGAGTAACTGGAGTTTTACCCATTACACATACAGAAAGTACTACAGTATCGCCATATCTAACAAGTACTGAACCATTAGTTTGTTTAGCAAGTTGACCAGTTTCAACAATTAAATCTCTTCCCAAAAAATTTAATTTAAATTCTTTTTTCATTTTTTACCACCTTTCTACTAAAAAAAAGAACACTAAAAAATTTAGTGCCTATTTTCTTAAATTTAATTTTTTAATTACTTCACGATATGATTTAACATCATTATTCTTTAAGTATTCAAGTAATTTTTTTCTTCTACCAACTTTAATTAAAAGTCCTCTTTTAGAATGAAAATCATGTTTATGTTCCTTTAAATGTTCAGTTAATGTATTAATTTCTTTAGTTAAAATAGCAATTTGAACTTCAGCAGAACCACAGTCTTTTTCATTCTTAGCAAACTCCTTTATAATAGAAGCTTTTTCTTCTTTCTTAAGCATTTTCTTTTCCTCCTTTATTATAATCGGTTTAAACTGAGTAAGAATCTTGGAAAACAAGTTCAAACTAAGTAAAAACTTATAAGCCTATTATATACAATTTATTTATCATTTGCAAGTATTTTATCTAAAATCTTTTTCGAATAATATCTTCATTTGTAATATTTAAAAGTTTATTAACCATATCTGCATACTTAAAAGGAACATATATAATATCATATTCCCATGAATAATAACTTTCACTATTTTCTACATATGGTTCATATAAAAACTTTTCATTAAAATTTGTAACAAAAGTATTTATAAAAAAAGCATTACTATTTAATCTTTTATACATTATACTTCTTGGTCCAACATCTTTTATATGTTTCACACTACATTTACTATATATAAAACTTTTTTGTTTATCATTTAAATCAATATAATACATACCTTTCCCCTTTTCTTGCATAGTATTATAGACTATTAAACTAAATTATTCAACCTACCTTTGTAAAGAAAGATCATTTCCCTCAAAAGATAATAAATTTGGTAAATAAAGATTATTTATTATATCTCTATTGCTATATAAAAATCCATTTCCAATAAATTTAACTGTAGGAATATATAAATTTCTAATTTTTTTATTACTTACTAAAAAGTTTTCTTCGATTTCTTCGATATTAGGTAAATATAAATGTTCAAGTGCTAGATTATTTGATAAAAAAGAGCTTTCGATAACTTTTAAAGAGGGAGCATTAAACTCTTTTAAACAAGTATTTTTTTTCATAAATGAACTACCTGCTTTAACAAGTTTTGGTAAATCACATTTTTCTAAAGAATTATTTTCATACATAAATGAGTAACCAGTTTTTTCTAAACTTGGTAAGAATATTGACTTTAATTTTTCATTATAATATAGAAAACTATTACCCACGACCTGTAAATTAGGCATATAAATGCTTTGAACATTTTTTGCATAAGATATAAAACTATAATCAACTCTTTTAACACATGGTAAGTTAATAGTTTTTAAGTTTTCCGCTCTTAAGGCAAAACTATTACCAATAATTTCACATTTAGGTAAATAAATATATTCTAGTTCACAAGCATCTCTTAAAACTCTATCCTCAACTACTTTAGTATCTTTCGAAGAAAATCTTTTAATATGGAAACTATTTGCAAAAACATCATCATTTAATCTTTCTACTCCCTCTAAAAGAACACTTATAAGTTCATTAAATTTATTTAACTCTAAATATATTTTAATATTATCTTCACAAATAATATATATACTTTTACTATCACTATTATTTTCAATGGCTA
>ERZ780148.2419-NODE-2419-length-10804-cov-3.421342_pt1 | contig 10804 bp, 13 predicted proteins | sample MGYA00510984_ERZ780148 | MGnify/ENA primary metagenome ERZ780148 (study PRJEB29588, sample SAMEA2160902) | human gut metagenome | biome: human gut; feature: human-associated habitat; material: faeces | place: Denmark | collected 2008/2010 ...
GGCTGCATGGGCGATGTCAGAACCTATGACTATGCCATCGCACTTCGTGCCGTCCTCACATCCGACTTCATGACCGCAGAATCCGCAGAACTTCCGTGGGAAGTACTTGGAAAAGTCACAAGCCGAATTGTCAATGAGGTAAAAGGTGTAAACCGCGTACTGTATGATTGTACGGGGAAACCGCCGGCTACGATTGAGTTTGAATAAATCGAGTTGCTTAAAAAAGCCAGTGTTTATGCGGGTTTCAGCGATTTCGATTAGTCTTTTGATAACAAATTGATAACAGTCATAGCAAGTGCCATTATTCTTGTTATCCAGTGGTTTATGGGTAACGGAACAATTAACAGGTGGCTTGCAGACTAAAGTTCGGAGCTTGGCTCTGAACAAATTCCATATTATAAACTAAGCCCTTAGCTGTGGTTAATAACCATAGTTAAGGGCTTTTTTGTCGTTGCCAAAGCATCTGTAGGGAGCTGCCAGTGGCAGGTCCTGTAGGTGCTTATTTATCTTTCAAGTGGTCTTTGAATGCTTCCACGAGAGCGTCACTTAATTCCTGTGATGGAACTTTTGCCCAACGCTGTGTGGTGTCGAACTCTGGATAATGGTAACGCCAGTTATCGTATTCTTCTCTGTTGATTTCTTCGGAAGATAGCTTGTCTGCCTGTTCTTTCCAAGCATACAGCATTTTGAGGAGTTCATATGCTTCTCTGCCTTTGTCCTTGTTGACCTTTAAGCATACCTCTCCGTCTGCTTCACTGACAGTAAGACCGTAAATATCTTCAAGGGTAAACAGAGTGTGCATAAGACCGATATAGCTGTCTATGTCAGGAACATCAAGAGCCTGTGGAGAAACATCAAGCACCTGTGCCAATGCATTTGTAAGGTCTGCTTTCGGTTTGCGTGTACCAGTTTCGTACTGTGCCAAACGCACATCAGCACTCTTTTCTGGAAAACCGATTGCTGTACCGAGATACTTTTGTGTCATACCACGCATTAGTCTGAAAAAATGTATTCTTTCGCTGATAGCCATAATGATACGCTCCTTTTATATTTAGTGAAATAAGTATAGCAGAAATGTTTAGTGGAAGTCAAGAAAAACCGAAACAAAAATGTTTAATATTTTCTTTGCAACCACTTGACAATAGCAAATATGTTTAGTAAAATAAATTACGAATTAAACAAATATGCTTAATGCGACAACTGAATGACCGTCCGAAAAGCCAAACCGCCAAGACCTCGTCGGAGCAAGTTCCGTATCGTTCGCTTGTGTGCAAGCACAAAAGCTCATTCGCTGCACTGCTCCTCCTCTTCCCCAAAAGTCTCCGACTTTTCGGGAACCCCTATACGAGCGAGCGCCTGATGTACTGCGGTGCATTGGGACAGCACAGCGCCTGCCGACAAGCAGGAGTGCCTGTTGGAACTTTAACACGGAGAAAGCGGCAAGCAAAAAATTATTTTAAGAAAGGAAGAAAAAGGATATGGAAAACAGATTTATCCGAGCCGAAGATGTGGCTCAGGAACTAAACGTATCAAAACCTTATGCATATAAACTCATCAGACAATTAAATGAGGAATTGAAAGCAAAGGGCTTTATTACGATTGCAGGGCGTGTAAATCGCCAGTATTTTTACGAAAGGCTCTACGGAGCAGGAAAGGGGGAAATGTAAATGCCGGTATTTAAGAATGAAGATAACGGTACTTGGTATGTGATGGCAAGGTATGTGAACTGGAAAGGGGAACGCAAGCAGAAATGCAAGCGTGGCTTTGCTACCAAACGAGAAGCACAGGAATGGGAAAGAATGTTCAAATTGCAGACTTCTTCAGACCTTGATATGAGTTTTGAAGCCTTTACGGAGCTTTATATCAATGATGTGAAGAACCGTTTGAAGGAAAACACGTGGCTTACCAAAGAGCATATCATACGCACAAAGATACTTCCGTATTTCGGGAAACTGAAAATCAGCGAGATTTCCACAAAGGAGATTATTACTTGGCAGAATGAAATGCTTGCCTATCGTGATGAGAAGAAAAAGCCTTATTCACAGACGTATCTGAAAACGCTGCACAATCAGTTGTCCGCCATTTTCAATCACGCTGTCCGCTACTATGAACTGCGTTCCAATCCTGCGGCAAAGGTGGGAAATATGGGACGTGAGGAACACAAGGAAATGCTGTTCTGGACAAAGGAAGAATACAAGAAATTCTCTTTTGAGATGATGGACAAGCCTGTTTCCTTTTATGCGTTTGAAATGCTTTACTGGTGCGGTATCCGAGAGGGCGAGCTGTTAGCTTTGACTCCGGCAGATTTCAACTTTGATAAGGAAACAGTCACAATCAATAAATCCTATCAGCGTTTGAAAGGGCAGGATGTGATTACTTCTCCGAAAACGAAAAAGAGCAACCGCACGATTAAAATGCCGAAGTTTCTGTGTGAGGAAATGAAAGAATATCTCGGTATGCTTTACGGATTGAAGAAGAAAGACCGTATCTTTACGGTGACGAAAAGCTATCTTCATCACGAGATGGACAGAGGGGCAAAGGCGGCAGGCGTGAAGCGTATCCGCATTCACGATCTCCGTCACAGCCACATTTCACTCTTGATTGATATGGGCTTTTCTGCGGTGGCGATTGCTGACCGAGTTGGTCACGAAAGTATTGATATTACTTATCAGTACGCACACCTCTTTCCGTCAAAGCAGATTGAGATGGCAGAAAAATTAGATGATTTAGGGAAAGGAGATTTTGAAAATGTCAGCTAAGAACAGAGATAACAAAAATCGTTGGAGGAATATCACAGTAGGGTTTCGAGTATCGCCCGAAGAAAACGAACTCATTAACAGAGCTGTAGCTCTATCAGGATTGCCAAAACAGGAGTATTGTTACCGCCGTTGCTTAAATCAGGATGTGGTGGTACAGGGCAATCCGAGAGTGTATAAGGCGTTGAAAACGGAATTTGCCACAGTCCTTGCGGAACTGAAAAGGATTGAAGCAGGAAAAGGTGTGGATGATGAACTGCTGAGTGTAATAGAACTGATTTCCATTATTCTCGGCGGTTTGAAAGGAGAGGATGCGAATGGAGAATAAAAAAGAAATGACTATTCCAAATGTATCTGCGGCAACAGATGCGGAACAGTCACTTTCCAAATGTACTGACAATAGTATAGTCAATCAGGATACGGATTTCAAGGGGTACGAGCAATCTTTTGAAGAAATGCAAAGGGAAATACTCAGACAGTTAGACCCTTCCTATCTGAAAACAGTATCAATGACAACGCTGTATGATACGGTGTTTGAGGTTCAGACACCACTTATCGACGGTCTGCTCCAAAGGGGAACTTACCTTTTCGTAGGTTCCCCGAAAGTGGGAAAGAGCTTTATGATGGCACAGCTTGCCTATCATATCAGCACAGGCACACCGCTTTGGGAGTATAAGGTGCGTAAGGCAACGGTGCTTTATTTTGCCCTTGAAGATGATTACCCACGTTTGCAGAAGCGATTGTTTCAGATGTTCGGTGCAAAGGAGACAGGCAATCTGTATTTCGCAACGGAATGTAAAACGGTCAATGGCGGACTGGAAGAACAGATAAGAGGGTTTATGAGGGAACACCCAGACACAGGCTTGATTATCATAGACACCTTAAAGCGTGTGCGTGAAGCAGGCGGAGCAGATTACAGCTACGCAAGTGATTATGATGTTGTGGCAAGGCTGAAAGCGTTGGCAGACAGTTACAAGGTTTCAATGCTTATTGTTCATCATACACGCAAACAAAAATCGGAAGATATATTCGATATGATTTCAGGCACGAATGGTCTGATGGGTGCGGCAGACGGTGCATTTGTTCTCAGTAAGGACAAGCGTACTTCCAACAATGCCACACTTGATGTTGCTGGCAGAGACCAGCAGGATATGAAAATCCATCTTGTAAGGGACAGCGAGCGATTGGTGTGGAACTTTGCAAAATCGGAAACGGAGATGTGGAAAGAACCGCCCGAACCTCTGCTTGAGAAGATAGCGGATACGCTCTTTTCGGAAAGTGACAGATGGGAAGGAACTGCTTCGGAACTTTGCGAAAGGCTTGCGGTGGATATAAAGCCGAATGTACTTTCTTTAAGGCTCAGTATCAACGCAAGCAGGCTGTTTCGTGATTACGGTATCCGTTATCAGAACAGCCGCACACACGACGGAAGAAAGGTTTCACTTTGGAAAGAAACCGAGCAGACGGCGTGACAAACGGTGTCAAAGGTGTCAATGTTTTTGAGAGCAGCACGCTGTGAAAAACATTGTCACCATCGTCACACTTTGACACCGGATAAAGTTTAGGGGAGTGTGCAGAGAGTGCCTTTTCAAAGGCGGCTCTTTGGTCTCGCCTGCTGGCTCGGTCGGTTCGCAGGCGTGTGTGCCACCGGCACACGCTCACCCCTCGGAGAGCCTTCGGAGAACGCAAAACCTGTTTACAGGTCGCATTTTTGATGGGTGTACCCGTCAAAAGTGCTTTTGCGTTACTTTTGACAAAAGTAACAAAACCTGAGAATGTTGAAATTTACAGATGGGAGATGAAAAAATGCAGAGAACGATAAGTGCAATGGTCGGTAAAGGCTCGGTCAATCACAATAGCCGAAAGTTCCGAGCAGAAAATGTAGACGGAACTCGTACTCATCTCAATATCGACTACTGCAATGAAAATATAAAGACAGTTTATCACGAATTGTTTGATGAAGCATTGGAAAGATACAATGCCAAGCAGATAAGGTCAGACCGAAAGATAAAAGATTATTATGAAAAAATCCGAAGTTCCAAGCAGGAAAAACCGTTCCACGAAATCATTTTACAGGTGGGCGGTAAGGGAAATATGAACGCCGATACGGAAAACGGAGAACTGGCAAAGCAGATTTTAGATGAATACTATCAGGGTTTTCAGGAGCGAAATCCACAGCTTCGGGTGTTCTCGGCTCATCTGCATATGGATGAAGCTACACCACATCTGCACATAGATTTTGTACCTTTTACCACAGGCAGCAAGCGTGGACTTGATACAAGAGTGTCACTAAAGCAGGCTCTTGCAACGCAAGGTTTTAAGGGCGGCAGTCGTGGCGATACGGAGTGGTCGCAATGGATACAGTCCGAAAAAGAACAGCTTGCGGCGGTGATGGAACGTTATGGGATTGAGTGGGAACATTTAGGCACACACGAAAAACATCTTTCTGTTTTGGATTATAAAAAGCAGGAAAGAGAAAAAGAAGTGGCGGCATTAGGTGCGAAAATCGAGCAGAAACAGATTGAATTTGATGTGTTGTCGGAACGAGTATTGAACTATGATAAGGCAAAAGACGAGCTGTCAAATCTTGAAATAGAGCTTGATACTGCACCGAAATATCAGTTGCCAGAACCAGAGAAATTTATGACTGCAAAGGCATATAAAACCAAAATGGCAGAGCCGGTTGTAAGGAAATTGAAGCAACTTGTCAAAACGGTGCTTGCCCGCTGCTTTGAGGGGTGGGACAACTATCATAGGCTGAATACAGCGAATGCACAGTTATACCGCACCAATCAGCGTTTGGAGAAAGTCAATGAAAGATTGACCGAAGAAAACAAAATCCTAAAAGCAGAAAATAAAGATTACAGCCTGCTCCGTAAGGTTTTTGGTCGCAAACAGATAGATGATTTGTTGGAGCAGGCAAGAACAGTTAAAGGTCGCAAGCGTGATAATACACGATCACGATAGACAAAAATCACAGGAGGAAAAGGAAAATGACAAAGACAATTTTTGAAGAAATGGGCGGAACTTATAGACAGGTGGGTGATTATTTATTGCCGAACATCACAGTACCAGCCGAAGAAGAAATAGAGCCGATTGGTTTATGGGGGAAACGACATGCAAGGCATTTAAAGGAACACTATAAAGTGTTATATATGAACCTGCTGACAAGCGGAAAGCTGCATAGTTATCTTGCAGAAGTCGATAAGCAAGCAGAGGATATGTTTCTTCGACTGGTAAAGGAATATGCCGACAGACAAGATGTGACGGAACAATTAAAGAAAGATAATCCCTACGAATGGATTGGAAGAATGAATAATATTCAGGCTTGTGTGAGGGAAGTTGTAGGAACGGAGTTGATTTACACATAAGCGTTTTACGGTATGGTGCTCCTGCGTTTGCTGGAGTGCTGTGGTTGTGGTTGTAAAGAGGTTGTGAAAGATTGAATTTCGTAATGGTTGGATGTATAATTAGGAAGTGAAAATTTTAATTTGCACTTCCATAAGGTGAAATGTATTGACACAAAAAATACAGTATGATAGTATTGCCATTAGAAGAAAGAAAGGCACATTTTGTGTAAGGTGAGAAAATGATTAATAGATAATTTGATTTAAGTAAGACACATATAGTTATTGAGCCTGTAGAGAATAGGTTTGTTTTGTGTACGCTTAAGTTGGATTATCGCAAGAGGCATTTCCTTTGTTTTCCTTTTGGAAAAGAAATAAGGGGCTATTTAGCGAGTCTATTTTTGCGTATGCAAAAAAGACTCGTTTTTGTGTGTTCAAAATAATAATTGGCTCAGACTTCGAAAAGGAGAAACTTTAATGTTGCAGATAAAAAAATTAAATTTAACACATAAAAAAGACCTGAGAATAATTCTTAATGATTTCAACCTTGTGCTAAATGATGGAGATAAGGCAGTTATTATTGGAGAAGAGGGAAATGGGAAATCGACATTAATGAAGTGGATATACAATCCGTCGCTTGTAGAAAACTATATAGAAGCAGATGGGGAAAGGATAATGGGACACGAACGTCTTGGTTATCTTCCGCAGGAGATGCTCGATGAAGATAAGGAAAAAACAATATACGAATATTTTTCTGAAGAGGAAATATTCTGGGAGAAAACGCCTAAAGAATTGTCTGTTATTGCGGGAAAATTTGGAATGAAAAATGATTTTTTCTACAGTAACCAGACAATGGGTAGTCTTTCAGGAGGCGAAAAAGTCAAGACACAACTTATGAGGCTTTTCATTCGCGATGTTTCTGTGCTGTTGTTGGACGAACCTTCCAATGACATCGACATTGCGACGCTTACATTACTGGAAAAAATCATAAATGACTGGAAGCACATTGTGCTTTTTATTTCACACGATGAAACGCTGATAGAGCGTACTGCCAACATGGTGATACATATCGAGCAGATTATACGAAAAACAAAGGCGAGATATACCGTGGCAAAGCTTCCCTATAGACGCTATGTGGAAGAACGGCTTCATAAATTTGAAATCCAAAAACAGCGGGCACTGAGTGACCGTAGGGAGAAAAAGATTCGCGATGAAAAATATCAAAGAGTTATGCAGAGTGTACAAGGTGCATTAAGAAGTTGTACCAGACAAGCACCGTCTGTTGCCAAAAACTTAAAGGACAAAATGCATACGGTTAAGGCAATGGAACGAAGATTTGAAAAAGAAGATGAAAATATGACTCAGATGCCGGAACAGGAAGAAGCAATCTTTGTCAAATTAGGGGATGAAAACTCACACATTCCCGCAGGAAAAACGGTCATAGAATATGAACTTTCAAAGCTTGTGACTCCGGATGGCAAAAGAATTTTAGCAGAAGGAATTCATTTAAAAATAAAAGGTTCAGAAAAAATCTGTATGATAGGAGCCAACGGGGCAGGAAAAACGACTCTTCTAAAAAAGATAGCGGAAGAACTCCTAAATCGGAATGACATTAAAGCAGAATATATGCCTCAAACTTATGAAGACCTGCTGGATTTGGATGTTACACCGGTTGATTACCTTGATAAAACAGGAGATAAAGAAGAGCGTACAAGAATTAGAACATACCTTGGTTCACTTAAATACACACCAGATGAAATGGAGCATCCGATTCGGGAGTTATCAGGCGGACAAAAGGCGAAAGTGCTTCTCTTGAGGATGAGCTTAAGTGGTGCAAATGTTCTTATTCTGGATGAACCGACAAGAAATTTTTCACCATTGTCCGGTCCGGTAATAAGAAAAATGCTCCGAGAATTTCCGGGGGCTGTCATTAGCATTTCTCACGATAGAAAGTATATTGAAGAGGTGTGCGATAAAATATATCAGCTAAATCCTAATGGATTACAGCTAATTGGTGATTGATAACAAAAAGGATGAAAGACTGACAAATTTCAGGCTTTTAGTGAGTTGGAAAGCATACAAAGATTTGAATTTGGAGGATAGATTATGGTACGTACAGAAGATGCATGTGAAATTATAAAATATGCTTTGCAAAACGAAATTAAAGTATATTTAGATGGCGGATGGGGTGTTGATGCACTTCTTAAAAGAGAATCAAGAATACACAATGATATTGATTTGTTTGTTGAACTGAAACATTATCATGATTATATTTATGTGATTAAGCAGCATGGATTTGAGGAAGTAAATACTGATTATACAACGGATGGTCATACTGTCTGGAAAGATGATAAACAAAGAATCATTGATTTACATTGTTTTGAATTTACAGATGACGGAATTGTTTATGAGGGAGATATATTTCCATCAAAAACTTTTTCCGGTATTGGAAAAGTTGGAGATATAACTGTTTCTTGTATTGAACCATTGAGTCAGGTAATGCTTCATTTGGGATATGAACACGATAAAAATGATGTGCATGATGTGATGCTGTTGTGTGAAACATTTCAAATAGCAATACCAGATGAATATAAGGAAAAGTAAAATTTCAGTTTTGTGTTGAATCTCTAAGCAAAATAGCTTATAATTTGACATGCTACATATAGTTATTATCCACAGTTATCGAGTAGGTGTTATCAATGCCGATAACAAAATGATAACATTAGCTCGTATAGGCAGGATAATATGGATATATCAAATAATCAAAAGAACGAGAAACATTACAGAGAATAATTCCTAAACAAAAAGCGTTAGTCTTTGTAGAGATAGAATAATGATTTATAGTGTTCCATTGTTCCTAGAACAGTTTCATCTGGCAGTAAATTATCATCAGCAATAAAGGATTTCCATACTTTTATCTTATCATTTTTAGTATTAGCCAGAATACATATAATCTTCTTATCAGAGTGCAACACTCTTTCTTCTTCCAGATATTCTTTCAGTTGTTCAATATCAGCTTCAACAAAGTTTTGTTTAGTTTCAACTAATATAACAAAGTCTTCATCTTCAAATCTTATGTCTAACTTAAAATGTTTTACTGCACGCCCTAAACATTGTTCAAGTTTAGCTTTAGAACCAGCTTCAACAACATAACTGTATTCCCCAGCTTCTATATTGGAAGTAAGGTAACTACTACCAATTCTTTCAATCATATCGTGTCTTTTCACAACTACTCTCTCCTGTATCGGAAATTGTAGCATATAACCAATGTTTAGGTCATCAATTAAACGGTTGAACTGTCATACATCCATTGATACACGTAAAAGTTCTGGAAAAGTCAGAGAATGCCAGCGTACTATTTCAGCCTGTTGTGAGTTCCATAGTGTTTAATAATAGCTTTCGCATTCTTTAAAGGGTCAGTAATTTTCTGGTCTTTCTCCTCTGTCTTATCGTCTATATTATCAACCTTCTTCTTTAGGTTAGTCAGTAATATCAATTTCATCTCTTGTAACTTTGCTTCTCTATCAGTCATTAGTTCCTTCACCTACATTATAATATTTTTCAACATAGGCACTACGTCCATTCAGCAGATTATATCTGCAATTAGGACACATTCTGCACCTATACATTTTGTTGATTGTGTATTCTGCTGGCATGCCAGCAATAACAATAACTTCCCCTTCATTTTCTACTATTAACATTTTCATCAAAAATCACCTTCAAGTCCTGTCATATTAAAGGTATGCGTTTGTTATAAGCTGTTTTATAAGAAATCCAGCAACTATACCCAGTGCAAATGCGTGTGCTTCAATCATTTTTCACCTTCCAGAGCTATCATTTTTAAAGCATACTCTATCATTTGTTTTGTTACGTTGTTTCTATTCAGAAAATTCATTATGACCTTTCTACACAGTGCAGAAGGTGTCATATTGTGTAACTCACACAGAAAAATCAACTGTTGCTTCGCTTCATCTGGTAGGTACACTGTAACATTTCTAAGATTGTACTTCTTATTATCATACTTCTTCTGCTTCTTCATAATGTATTTCTCTCCAGCTATCTAGGTAATTGTGTAACAAAGTATCCACCAGCCAGCTAACACTTACCCCATGTTTTTTCCTGTGTTCCCTTAGTGCTTCCAGCGTACTTTCACGTACACTTATGGATGTGTTTACTTTTTTCTCAATTTTTATTGTCATACCTTCTCCATATTATTTTCTTGTATATGTACTAAAATCTAATATTTTAGATGAACGTTGTTATTTCTGTTTTCTTTATGCTTCCTTCCTTTTCACTTTCATGCTCGGACTTTTGCAATAGGGATACAGCAAGCTCGCTATCGCTCGTGCTACGCTTCGGCTTTTTAGTGCCTACGCTACGCACTGTATCACCAGCACAGTACCAGCGAAAGCATAAGCCAGAAAATAACAAATCTGTAGTCGTTCATTAGGCTGGCATGGTGTGGGTTTTAGTTGTACTAGTTAGGTGTTTTTCTTTAGTTGTTTGTAGTGGTGTGGTGTTGTGTGCTGTGGTTGTTGACTGTTATGTGGTGTAGCGGAGCATGTGTTTGCTGAACAATAGATATTAGAATATGAATTTAAGCAGCTTTCCTTGCAGCCCATTTGTTAAGCATATATATCAGCTTTGTACTACATTTATCCGCTAATTGTTGTTGAAGTTTCAGAATATATGGTTCGATAT
>ERZ780148.2423-NODE-2423-length-10790-cov-3.469772_pt1 | contig 10790 bp, 13 predicted proteins | sample MGYA00510984_ERZ780148 | MGnify/ENA primary metagenome ERZ780148 (study PRJEB29588, sample SAMEA2160902) | human gut metagenome | biome: human gut; feature: human-associated habitat; material: faeces | place: Denmark | collected 2008/2010 ...
GTTTTTATTATACTTTGATTGTTTTGTATGTGTCAAGTTTTATTATACAGGATTACGGAGAGATTGAGCAACTGAACACAGACTATGCTGACGCCTCCAAGTACGTTTCTGAGCATTCTTCTGCTCTCGAAGACAATTCAAAGGCCGTAGAGGACAATGCAAAAAAGGTCGATACGATCTATAACCGCACTGTCATGTATAAAGACGGCTTACACAAGGTATCACAAGAAACTGTTGACGCAATAGTTGAGATGAATAAGAGCTATGACGAAGCCGTCCAGAAACGAACGGAAGAATTGCAGAACAATCTTAACCTCTTCGACGAATTCAACGGCGGTGCTGAGATATCCGCAGAACAGCTTATGCAGAATTTGGAATCTAATCTTGACGGCATGGCAAGTTGGTCTGATGATATCAAGACGCTTGCAGACAGAGGCGTGAATAAAGGTCTTATTAAGACCTTGCGGGAAGCAGGTCCGCAATCTGCAAGCAAGATAAAGGCGCTACTGTCTATGTCGCAGCCTGAGTTGAAAAAGTACAGTGATATGTGGAAAGGGTGCATGAGCGACTGCAAGAAGATAGCAACATCAGAGTTCGACGAGCTCAGGCAACAGTATGATAAGACCATAGAGACGCTTCAAAAGCGTGACCAAATAAGCCAGATATCAGACGTATGGAAACAAACAGGTGCGGCAATGATGTTAGGTATGCAGCAAGGCATACTGTCTGCACAGCAGTCTGTCATTGATACCGCAACAAGTGGAGCGAACGCAGTGCTTGCGGCGGTCAAGGGGGTATATGATATACACTCCCCTTCAAAGGCATTTGAGAATATATCGAAAATGAATGCGCAGGGTGAGATCCAAGGCTGGAAGTCAGCAGAGAAGGATATCATCAAAGCCTATACCAATACTGGTGACAAGATACTGTCAGAGAATATGCGAAATACATACAGCGATACGAATAGGGTCGCAAGGTCGGTATATAATGGATCATATGCCCACAGTATCACGCAGAAAGCAGCAACAAGCGCCACAGAAAACACGCAGGTCGTCCCAACAGTCAGACAAATGCCAGAGACTATTCATAACGTGATAGTATTCCCTAATGGGAAAGTGATTGCAGAGGAAACAGTTCCATTTATAGATGTAATGCTTGGCGAAAGAGCTGCGAGAAAGAAAAGAGGTAGTGCAGTATGACACGACAAATCAGATTTAATGGCAAAAAATCGTATGAGGATTTTAAAATCAGAATAATCAGTGCAACAGTTGCAGAGCCGAAGAAGCGTGAGATCAAAGTGACTGTACCTTATCGCAACGGCAGTATTGACCTGTCTGACTATGACGGCAATTTTTATTTTGACGACACCGAAGTATCATACAAGATGTTCGTATCTGATACAGACCCTGTCACACTGCTCCGCAGGATTGAGAAGATCAAGAGCTGGTTATGTGAAGCTCCACAGCAGAATATTTATGACAACTATTCCGAGAACTATCATTTTGTCGGCAAGTGTAGAACTGTTGAGACCAGCCTTGGTGAAGATGACATAACAGCTACTCTCGATGTCACTTTCGATGTAGCACCATATAAGGTCTCTGACGACTTTGCAGACACAGCATGGGACACTTTTTCATTCGATGATGATTGCCTCAATCAGATGCCTCTCTCCTGCATAGCACACACAGACGGCTATCATTCCCAGCCGGGGGTACTATACTTCTGTTCTTATGCCAAAGATGACATAGTTCCGAGCTTAAGGTATCACAAAAATGCTAACGATAAGGACAAACGAGGATTGACAATGCTTGATCTCAACGGTCATACCCTCACAGAAAACCTATACAAAGAAACTGAATCAACGTTTAGAATGCAAAATTTCGTCGTCAAACCCGGCACAAATGTCTTAGCTCTATACGGATCTGGTTCACTTGAAATCGAACTGGTGGAGGAAATACTATGTTAGTTACACTCGATGATGCAAAGACGCTTCACGAAACTGGTTCTGTCAGAACCAACAAGCTGACAGGAACCATTGCCAAAGAAATAAACGCTATTGACACATTTACGTTCAACATATATCCCGACAACAGCTACTACTCCGATTTAAAAGAACTGACATCGTTGATAAAGGTTTACGACAAGGAAAGTCTGATATTCGATGGCAGAGTACTGACGATATCACCATACATGACTGATAGTGGCGAGATTGGCAAACAAGTTGTCTGCGAGGGCGGTTTGTGTTTTCTGAAAGATAGTGTACCAATTATCAAACAGCTAAAGTGCACAATAAGAACGTATATAGCCACACTACTTTCAGCACACAATAATTCTGTTGAAAGCTACAAGCAGATACATATTGGCAATATTAACTGTTCGCAAGTGCAGCACACATTTAATCCAGGATATGAAGACACGTTCTCAGAATTGACGAAAAACCTGATTTCCGGTGAAGATATCAGAGGTGAAATGAGGGTACGCATCGGCAAAGGAGGCATTAGATTTTTCGACTTCATAGCAAACGAATTTTCAGAGTTCAGCAATAAAACGATACAACTAGGAAGGAATATGCGATCTATCACGCAGGCGATAGACCCAAGTGAGATCATCACAAGACTGTATCCGTTAGGTGCTGTCATCAACGATGATACGGGCGAACGTGTGACGCTTTCGGGAGCAACGAAGTATATTGACAATGACCAGCTGATAAAGCGGTACGGAGTACACGCTGGAACTATGGTATTCGACAATATCACCACTCCAGGCGCATTGTCTGGAGCCGGCAGAGTATGTGCCGGAGCACTAAAAGCAGCAAAAGTTCAGTATGAGGTATCGGCTATTGACATTGATAAGAAGCTAGACGGCTTTGCAGTTGGCTGCAGGTATCGCGTAGTCAATAGCTACCTTGGCATCGACGAAATATTGAGATGCATTGGCACCAGTATCGACATCAATGACAGATCACAGAATGTGCTGACATTTGGCGACAAGATCGCCACAATTAGTGGAATGTCAGCAAGAAAATAGGAGAAATGATTATGGCAAAAGCAATTGATATAAGTTTAGAGGTCACACAGGTGGCAACAGCATATACAGGTCGAGACGTCCGACAGGCTATTGTCGACGCATTGAACGCCACACAGAACGCAATCAATGAAATGAATATGCCAGCAGGATCTCAGACCCTTATCGTACCGTCAGAGACGACACTGGCCACAACGACTTTGAATTTGCCGTTCACACCGACTCAGAATACGCAGATCATCTGTAGTCTGCGGGAGGTGTCGGCACCAACAGTGAGAAGGCTGTGTGTAGAAACATTTTTCACAAGCAACAATTTGATAGTAGCGCTGACGAACGCAGAAAGTGCAAGTGCTACCGTTCCACAGGGTGAATATATTATTGACTGGATCGTAACAAAGCCATAGAAAGGAGGAATATCAATGCACATAAAAATCAACGAAGACTACAATGTAGTCGTGAACACAGCCCTATTAGGCTATGTCGGTGAAACAAATGCCCGTCCTGTGTCGGTCGAGGGCATGGAGATAGACGGCGCAGACCGCTATGTAATGACGATAGACTACGGCGACGGCGTGACATATGAGGTCGATATCACAGGTGGCACATGGACACCTACGGCTGATATACTGCGGTCAGCGCAGACAGTCAGCTGTCAGATAGCGGCTAAAAAACTGTCAGGGCAGGAATATATCCTGGTGAAGAAATCACGAATTTTCCGTCTGCGTATCGGTGCGGCTATAGGCGATAATGCAGTACCGTCACCTGATGTGGCTATGGACGCACTAGACCGCATAGACGCCATAGGCAGACAGGCGCACGCAGATATGCAGACAGCCGTCACCGCCGCAGAAACGGCGACTACAGCGGCAGAAAACGCTGAGAAATCAGCTACAGACGCAGAGAAATCAGCAGATACCGCAGAACAGGCGGCAAGCCGTGCTGAAACTGCAAAGACAGCGGCTGAAAAGTCCGCTACACAGGCAGAAAACGCCAAACAGGGTGCAGAAACTGCACGTGCTGAGGCGGTCACAGCACAGAACGCCGCCAAGGTATCAGCAGCCCAAGCATCAACGGCAGCACAGCAGGTCGAAGCCGACAAGACAATAACGGCAGGATATGCCAAAACTGCCAAAACTAATGCAGACAGCACTGCGGCAGACAGACAGGCGGTGCAGACGTTGGCAGAACAGGTGACAGCTGATAAGGCTATTGTGGCAGACCATGCCACACAGGTCGCAGAGGACAGAACAGCCGCTGAAACTGCCGCACAGACAGCACAATCCATAGCTGACAGCCTGCCTGAGGACTATGTAACGGCTGTCGAAAAAATTGCCGAGAATACAGTTGAAATAGCTAACGTGAAGCTTACGGATAAGGAACTGCAAAGACGTGTAAATGCACTGTATTCCATCGGTCAGGGTATCACACACCAGTTTGAAACAGACACAGATACGGCATATGCTAAGACTATTCCTACAGGCGGGAAGCTGATGAGCGTGAAGTCTGTTGGTGGTAGGAATTTGGTGTGGAATCAGATGTGTTCGACGTTCACATATCAAGGTACGGAATGCAATTGCAAGCCAGTGTACTCTGCCCATAAATATCTGTGCAGAATAGATTGCGAAGCTGAGCAAGGCACTACTGTCTATATGTATTTCCGTGAAGTGATATACACCAAAAACAACCAGATAAGTAAAGCTGTGAATGCTGGAAAAAGTACTTTGTCATGGATTACTAGCCCATATGGCGATAGCGATATAGGTGGTACGTTTGACGCATTTTTAACAGGCAATAGCGTCAAAGTGACGTTTAGCAATCGACAGATTTTTGACCTAACCGCCATGTTCGGCACAGGCAACGAGCCTAGCACAGTGGAAGAATTTGAAGCCATGTTCCCTGCGGACTACTATCCATATAATGCTGGCGAGATTATTAGTGCTGGCACAGAAGAGATTGTGGAGCAGGGACGAAACTTGTGGGACGAAGTATGGGGAGTTGGTTCGATTAACGCATCTAGTGGCAATGACGAAGGTTCAAAAGAGGCTATATATTCAAAAAACTATACGCCAATTATACCAAATTCAACCTATATCTTCGTGTACGCAGGTAGTGCCAAAATTGAAAATGTGAAAACCAGATTTTATGACCATAACAAAAAGTACATTGGCTATAACGACAACAACGGGCAAATTGTCTACCCAAACAGAGCATTTATAACCCCATTAAACGCATTCTATGTACGTTTCACACTGCCACCGATGTATGGCGATGTTTACAAAAATGATATAGCGTTGATAGCTGGTAGCTCTGGAGCCTACGCCCCCTATCATCGCAACGAATACCCAATCCCCGAAGCAATCCGCAATCTGCCTGGCTATGGTTGGTCAGCAGGAACGGCACGAAACTATGTGGACTATGAAAATAAACGATACGTTCAGTGCGTGAGCAGCGTTGATTTAGGGACGCTGGATTGGACGTCTAGATTATCGACAGTCGACAACAGTATATACGTTTTTATTTCCAATGATTTAAATGCGAACAATCGGGGTAATAGTGGGTTGTGTAGTCAATATGATTTGGTTACGTCTAATATCGACGCAACCATAGTAAAAAAAGATAAGTTTTTCTATTATAATCCACTGAACATCGCATTTATTGATAAATCCTACACCAATGCCACCGCATTTAAACAGGCGATGCAGGGTGTTATCCTATACTACGAACTAGCGAACCCTATAATCACCGACATTTCAACCCTGATTGATGATGATTTTCTGCGAAACATCGAGGTCGAAGCAGGGGGTTCAGTGACATTCAAGGGTGGTAATGACGATTACAGAATACCTGTTCCAAGTGAGGAAGAGTATATCGTGAGACTTTCAGAGATAGGAGGTACAACATGACGGATTTAGAAAAATCTATGGTTGAGAGCATGGGGCTGACGGAAGACAATTTTCGCAAGCCCAAAGTCACCGAGATAGACAGGATAAAGGCAAACGTTGATTTTTTGGCTATGTTGAACGGTGTTGAGTTGGAGGTGAGCGGCGATGAGTAAAAACTATGCAAAGGTCAAGAGATACTATGACAGCAGTTTGTGGTCGGTTGCTATGGTACACACCGCCGTCGGCAAGTGGATCACGGCTGAGGAGTATACAACAATCACGGGACAAACATACGAAAGCGAGGAACAGCAATGAAAGAAAACACAACAAAAATCATCATATCAGCAATAGCCGCAGGGCTGTCAGCGTATTTCCGTGTTATGGCGATACCTATAGTCATTCTGGTGCTTGTGATGATCATCGACTATATCACAGGAATGTGGAAAGCATGGAGCAGGGGCGAGCTGTCAAGCCGTGTCGGTCTTAAAGGGCTTTTCAAGAAAGTCGGCTACATATTCGTGGTGGCGGTGTCAGGCGTGCTTGATTGGCTCTTTATCTCAGGACTTTCACAGATAGGCATTGAGGTAAGTGTCAGCTTTTACTTCGGGCTTATTGTGACGATATGGTTTATCATCAACGAGTGTATTTCTATCTTGGAAAATCTTGCGGTGATAGGTATACCACTGCCGTCATTCTTGGTGAAGATAGTACACAAGCTTAAAATCACAGTTGAAAACAAAGTGGATACAAACGAAAGTGAGGAATAACAATGAATTACGATGAGTTTATCAAGAAGCACAATGGCGTAGCCGTTGACTATGACGGAGCAGCAGGCAGGCAGTGTGTAGACCTTGCAACGGCATATTTTAACGAGGTCTTCGGTTCAGGTATCAAGAATTTCTGGTATGACGCACATCACTTTTGGGATTTGTTTGACAAAAATACTTGGCTGAAAGCAAATTTCACAAAGGTAAAGAACACGCCAAGTTTCGTGCCGAAAAAGGGTGATGTAGCGATATGGTCAGGCACGTTGAATGGCGGCTGGGGTCACATAGCAATCTGCACGGGTGAGGGCAACACGAGTTATTTTTATTCGTATGACCAAAACTGGAGCGGAAAAGCCTGCACTAAGGTCAAGCATACTTATGACCATATTGCAGGCTTCCTGAGACCAAAGAAACAGAGCAAGATAAGTGCGAAAGTGCTTGACAAGACAGGCTACAAGCAGGGCAACAAAACAAGCGGTGTGCTTGCCCTCAAGGAGCTGTTGCTTCTTGCAAAGGCGGTCAAACTTCACAACATAGGTATGGATAAGAACGGTACATACGGAAAAGGTACTGCAAAGGCAGTTAATACTCTGCTGAAAAAGTGGGGGTACAGCGAGAATGGCATTGCAGGCGTGAACTTCATCAAGAAGCTCAGCGACGAGATTACAAAGAAGATAAAGTAGACAGTAAGACAGCCGACAGGGATTATTCCTTGTCGGCTGTTTTACTTTATTATTCGATTTTTTTATCTTTTGCCATATCATTCTCAACGAGTTCTACAATCAAACCGGTTAAACTTTTCCCTTTGCTCTCAGCGTAAGCCTTATATCGCTCTTTGTCGCCAAGCGGCAAGTTAAGCGTAAGTTTATCACGTTTTTCTTTCATATAGCGCATTGTGCGTTCTTTTGATTTTTCATTATACACAAACATCACCCCCTCATTGTCATTATAGCACATATTCAATTACACGGCTATATGCAAAATGAACAAATACACGGCTATATATTTGTTGATATTTTAATATAAAAGTCATTGACATATACACGGCTATATGCTATAATAATATCAGAAAAGAACGAAAGGGGGCGGTTAAATTGGACAAGAAAATAAAAAAGCTTGTTAAGCTGGTCCAACAACTTAACAAGCTAATGATCGAGATAATCGGCTTGATTGGCTACATCTTGATCATAAAAGATTTACTTAAATAAGTAAATTCGGCAGAAAGGAGAGTTGACCGCTCTCCTAACTGCTTGAATTATACCACAAAAACGAAAGGGTGTCAATATGAAAAATGATATTTTCAAACTTTGTAAAGAGCTGCTCAAGCTTGGCGGATTGATACTTGCAGTAGCGTACCTGGTGTTAAGATAATTCAAGGAGGTAAATAACATGAAAGTTACAGTTGAAAACGAGAAAATCAAGGTCAACAGTCCGTACAACAAGAGCTTTGTCGCAGGGGCAAAGCAGATACAGGGCAAGTGGAATGCCCCTTGCTGGGTCTTTCCAGAGGAGAACAAGGAAGCCGTCAAGGCGTTGCTTATTGAATGCTACGGAGAGTGTGGAGAGCTTGGTGCGGTCAGCACTGTCACAGTAGATCTTGACCTCGACACTTATACAGAGGGCTACGAGGACGGAGAAATCAGAGTTGGCTCAATCGTTGTTCTGAAAAGACTCTATCGTGATAGAGAAGTTATTTTCTCTGACAATGCAATGCTTATAAGCGGTGGCTTTGCCACTTCGGGCGGCTCTGCCAAAAATCCCAGGATATCAGCTGATGAGGGTACAATCGTTCGTGTTAAGGGTGTGCCTGAAACAATTTACAGTAAGATAAAGGACCATGAGGGCGTTAAGCTTGTATCTGATATAGACGTGGAAAGCTTAAAAGCAGAGCGTGAAAAGCTTCTCAAAAGAATTGCCGAAATAGACGGCTTGCTTGCACTATGAAAGCGGCGGTCTATATAAGGGTGTCAACGCTGGACCAAGCACGAGAGGGGTACTCCCTCTCTGCTCAGCGAAAGACACTCACTGAATGGTGCGCCACAAGAGGTTATGAGGTATACAATGTGTATGCCGACGAGGGCATAAGTGCAAAAGATATTACACACCGCCCAGCGTGTCAAGCCATGCTTGAAGCGGCTTATAACAGTGAATTTGATATCATACTGATATGGGCGTTAAGCCGTTTCACAAGGTCCGTTGCAGATCTTTATGATACATGGGATAAACTACAAAAACATAACGTCAGCGTTGTAAGTTGCACAGAGGGTTTCGACACATCTACACCGACAGGTCGTGCTATGATGGGCGTACTTGGTGTTTTCGCCCAAATGGAGAGAGAATTGACGGCTGAAAGAGTTTCGTTTGCTTTAGCTGAAAGAGCTTCACAGGGGAAGCGGACTTGCTCTGACGTTTTAGGCTATAACCTAGACGGAAAGGATAGTCTTACTATCAATGAAACAGAGGCAGAAGTTGTTCGGTTAATTTTCAAAAAATTCATTGAGTATCAGTCCTATCTACCTGTAGCTGAGATAGTCAACGCAATGGGGCATCATGGGCGACGAGGAAGTTCATTTAACGCTGAGTCGATAAAGAAAATAGTAACATGCCCTGTTTACATCGGCTATTATAGCTTTAAGGGGCATTTATATCAGGGCGACTATGAGCCGTTGATATCGGAAAAAGATTGGAGACACGCACAACGTATCGTACAGAAGATACGTTGCGGTCGGAGAAAGTATATCAGATAGTATTTCAGACGTCTCGGAGTGATCTGAGACGTCTGATTTTTTTTCTATCGTTGAAAAAAGTATAAAAATTTGAAAAGTATCGTGGGAAAAATATGTTGCGGTCTCCCGCAACCATATTGGTGATACCAAATGGATACTCACCTTAAAAAGCCCGTGTTTACGGGCTTTTTTGATATTTAGAAAACAAAAAATTTTAATGTAAAACCGTGGATGCTTTTCACCAGTTTTCACGAAAAAAAGGGAGTCGAACCCTACACAACAAAAAATATCGAACATAACGGCAGACTTTGAGTATATTTTGCTCTAAGCCTGCCGATTTTTTATGAAAAAACATTCACAAAGTTTAGAAGGCTGTTTTGTCAAATATCACGAAATGTGATAAACGACAAAGCGGTCTTTTTTTATTTCAAAGGAGGCTTGATAACAAATATACTATAAAAAGGGAATCTAAAACGACTGGAGGTGATCAAGTAAAAAATGAACAGCAGTCAGACCGAGGACATGACCGAAGAACCCGATATGGGAATGACGATGTGAGGTGTTATATGATTTACAACGAAAAGAAGGTAGAAATGCTCAGGCAGAGATATCCCGAAGGAACTCGGATATGCCTTGACAGTATGGATAACGATCCCCGTCCGATTCCACCAGGTACTAAAGGCATAGTTCAATTTGTGGACGATGCGGGTACTCTGCACTGTAAATTTGATAACGGAAGAACGCTTGGGGTTATCCCCGATGTGGATAAGTTCCATAAAATCGCTCAGGAACAGAGTCAGATTGATAAGCAAACAGAGGAAAATATTGAGTGCGAGGAAATTACAGAAACGGAAGATCTTGAAGAAAACGAAGAAATGAATATGTCAATGTAACGGTTAAGTTTTGAAAAAGACTTAGCCGTTTTTTTTATTGCAGAAAGGAACGTGGTAAATGATAAAATATTTTGATATCTTCGCAGGGATCGGCGGATTCCGCTCAGGACTTGAAAAAGCAGGCGGCTTTCAGTGCGTCGGATACTGCGAAATAGATAAGTATGCTAAAAAAGCATACGAAACGTTGTATGATACGGAAAACGAGGTGTATTACGATGACGCAAGAAAAATTGACCCAAACGAACTGCCCGATCTCGACCTTATTTGCGGAGGATTCCCTTGTCAAAGCTTTTCAATCGCTGGAAAAAGGGGCGGCTTTGACGATGCAAGAGGAACTCTCTTCTTTGAAATTGCCCGATTGGCTCAATCCAAACGACCTTCGTATCTTCTGCTCGAAAACGTTCCGGGACTGCTGTCGCATGACAAAGGCCGGACGTTTTCTGTCATCCTCGCCACGCTTAATGACCTGGGGTACCGCGTGGAATGGATGGTGCTTAA
>ERZ780148.2424-NODE-2424-length-10786-cov-3.137173_pt1 | contig 10786 bp, 10 predicted proteins | sample MGYA00510984_ERZ780148 | MGnify/ENA primary metagenome ERZ780148 (study PRJEB29588, sample SAMEA2160902) | human gut metagenome | biome: human gut; feature: human-associated habitat; material: faeces | place: Denmark | collected 2008/2010 ...
GCTTCACAAAAATTTCCGGTAATACACAAAGTATTGCCGGAAATTTGTTGTTTTGTCTGAACGAAAAATACCTCGGTCAAAACTGCTGCGCACCCTGTAAAAGTGCGTCTGTCCATAAGGCGGAAAGACTGTTTTACAGGGCATATTATCCCAATCTGAATTCGCCCTTTGCGGCCTTGAGTCGTATTTTTATCTGCCGATATACCTTGCGCCGAAGGAGGTGGAGGTCTTTGCGTCCTTGGTCACGACGCCGAGCTTCTCCTTCTGCCACTTCTGGAGCGCTTCGCTGCGCAGGAGGTTCTGTGCGATGTAGTCGCACAGGTTCATGTCGCCGCTCTCGTCGGTCTTGTGCTTGTTGTTGTCACGGGACTTGAACTGGACGATGTAAGCGCCGGTGCTGCCCTTAATGACGGTGACATCACCTTTTTTACGCTCGGAACTTGTGAGCCACTCCTTGAGATCTGACTCGGTGTCACTGCCGGGGATGGCTTCCTGCTTGGTGAGCTTTGCGTCCTTAACGGCGTTCTGCACTGCCTTTTCGAGGCTGAGGCTGTCCTTCTCCATTGCGTCCTTAATAGACTTTGCGGTCTCCATAGCCTTGCTCAGAGCCGCATCGGTGGGAGCGGCGGCGGTGCCGTTCTCGCTCGTCTTGGTCTCTGCCTTTACGAGGTAGAAGTCGTAGGTAAACTTGTCGTAATCGTCCTTGACGCTTGCGTACTTTTTGGAAAGCTCGGAAGCGGTGAAGCTGTAGGAGTTGGAAATCGACTGCTGAGCCTTGGTAGCCAGCTGCTGAAGCTCCATGACCTCACGCACGACTGCACTGTTGCAGCCACGACCGTAGTTGGCAGCGATGAACTTGTCTGCGCTTGCGTAGCCGTACTTCTTGGCATCGTCAAAGGTCGTCATCTGCTCGTCGACGGCAGCATTGTCGTCCTTGTCGAGGCTTATATCGTTAGCCTTGGCGTAGGCCTCGAGGGCGGCCAGCTGCTGGAGGAAGGACTTGGTGCTGTCCATGAAATAGTCGTCCCAAGTGTAGTCCTTGTCTGTGTCGCTGGATATGGTGCATTTCTGCTCATCAAGGGGCTTGGACTTATCAAGACCGATGAGCGAAGCGTAGTCGCCGTAGCTGTTTAATATGTTCATGTACTGCATATTATATACATAGTTGCATTCGGCAACGGAAAAGCTGCGGCTGCCGGCTTCAATGCCGAGCTCCTCGCTTGCGTTGTATTCAACGGTGATGCCGGTGAGGTTTCTGTAGAAAGCGCCGGTGTTGAGGTAAATGACGAATGCGAAGAAGACGACGATGAGGACGCCGATTATCGTCCACTTGGTCTTTTCCTTCTTCTTTTTCAGCTCCTCTTTCTGAGCAGCCATGGTCTTGCGGGCCGTTTTTTCGTTTGATGCGCTCATAGATAAATCTTCCTTTACATTTTTTCTATGCACAGTTCATATTGAGTACATATTGAGTACAAATTATTTTACTATTATAACCTAATCGAACGGCGGTTTCAACTGCTAATTTGTGAACGGAGGACGGTGGATGAGAAAAAGGATAAAAGCCCTTGTAATTGTTCTGCTGCTGTGCGCCCTCGGTGCGGCCTTGGTGCTGGACAGCGCCCGGAATGTGCAGCTCACGCAGTACACGGTGGCGAGCGCCGGACTGCCGGAGAGCTTTGCGGGCTTTAAGATAGTGCAGCTGTCGGATTTCCACGGTGCTGAATTTGTTGACGATATAGTCACGCTCGTTAAAGCCGAAAAGCCGGATATCATCGCCCTTACCGGCGATTTCATCACCGATGGCGGCGATTTGCCGGCGGTGCGTGAGCTGGCGCAGCGGCTTACGGATATCTGCGATGTGTATTTTGTCAGCGGCAACCACGATTTTGCGTCGGGCAAGATCGACGAGCTCAGTGACATTTTGAAAGCCTGCGGCGTAAAATATCTCAGAAACGAGTATGTGGTGCTGGAGCGCCGCGGCGAGCGCATCGTGCTTGCCGGCGTTGAGGATCCCAACAGCTGGGCGGATCTCGAGCCGCCGGAAGAATTTATCGGGCGGCTGCGGGCGGAGTACCCCGACGACTATGTCGTCCTGCTCGGCCACCGCAACTACTGGATGGAAAAGTACCCGGAGCTTCCGGTGCAGCTTATCCTCTGCGGTCACTCCCATGGCGGCATAGTACGCATACCCGGTATCGGAGGACTTCTGGGCACAGATAGGACGCTCTTTCCCGACTACGAAGCAGGAAAGTATGATAACGGCCGCTACACGATGATAGTCTCCCGAGGCATCGGAAATTCCATTGCGCTGCCGAGACTTTTTAACCGACCCGAGATAGACGGCATCGTTTTGAGAAATTAACAGTCATGTTTTTAGCATGTCGTACATATAATGAATGTATGCACTGCCCTCGACTGACAGGGGAATGCACGCCTGACAGCGCCCCTTTTCAGCGCCTTCCACCCTTTTTTGCCTTGGTGGGTTACGACCCGCCTTCACCAAAAAAGAACGAAAATCGCAAGAAAATTGACAGCTGTCAGGTGCGAAGCAGTTTTGGGAGAGCTGATTTTCGTTCAGGCAAAGATAAAGCCCGACGGGCATAATGGACATATATGGACTAGGGATTTAGCGAAGCATGGGCGGAAAGCTGCCCGTCAAAACCGATAGGCGGTCGACTTCCGTCAGCTTCTATCTGACGGTTACGGTAACGGTTTTGGAGTATGAGCCGCACTTGACGGTGAGCTTTGCCGTGCCGGCCTTAACGCCCTTTATCGTGATGACATTGACCTCCGTGCCGGTGACCTTCACGACCGATGAGTTCGAGCTCTTGCAGGTGACAACGGCGGTGGCGTATACCGGTGACGGCGTGCCGGTTATGGTGGTCGAGCTGCCCTTGGACAGCTTAATGCTCGACTTGTTGACGCTCAGGCCCTTGGGAGAAACATTGTAGGTGCCGTATGCGTTCGAGTAGCTCACGCCGCCGGTGAAAAGCTGATCCCAGTGATACTTCTTGCCCGACTGGGTGTAATACAGGCCGACGCCGAGGTAGGAGTATTTGCTGTTTAAAATTGCGCTCCTGTGTCCGCTGGACTCCATCCAAGCCTTGACGACGGAGCAGGGACTGGTGTAGCCCCGGGCTATGTTTTCTGCGGCGGAGCGGTACTTAACACTCTCGGCACTGAGTGCGGTAGTCCACTTTTTGCCGCTCGGTCTTGTGTGGCTGAATTTTTTGTAAAGCTCCTTTGCACGCACGCCGGACGCATCGCAGAGAGCGTCGGTGGTCTTGAGCTTCGAAAGGCCATGCCTGCTTCTTTCGACATTCGTCCAGAACAGGACGGCATTTTCGTAATTGCTTGCGCTTGAGGCTGCGTTTGCCTGCGGCGACAGCGCCGCACAAAGCAAAATAACTGCTGCGAGGAATACGCTTAGTACCCGAAGGGTGCGGGTCTTGCGGGAGGTGGTCATTAAAAAGTCTCCGTTCAATTAAATTCGGCAACCGAACCGGCTCCCCTTCAACCGGCTCACTCATAATGACGGCGAATTTCGATGAACATTACAAATATTTTAGGTTTTTCGATTAATTTAATTAAAAAACTTTAAAAACCGACAAATTGTCGAGAATTGTCGAAACACATCGCTTCTTGACAGACGAAAAGCCGAGTTGTAAAATTACCTCCATATTAATTGGAGATAAGCGATGAACAAGCATAATTTCAAATCATATATTGCGCTCATCGGCTCGATGCTGATATTCGGAACGCTCGGGGTGGTGCGAAGATATGTGCCGCTGTCGTCGGCGATGCTGGCGCTGTGCCGAGGTGTGCTCGGCAGCGTGTTTTTGCTCGTTTTCGTGCTTGTGCGGGGCGGCAAGCTGAAGCTGCCCGAGCGCAAAGCCACGCTTTGGCTCGTCTTAACGGGCGCTGTCATGGGGCTTAACTGGATGCTGCTTTTTGAGGCGTATAATTACACCACCGTTGCGGCGGCGACCATGTGCTACTACATGCAGCCGACCATAGTCATACTGCTTTCGCCGATAGTGTTCCGTGAAAGGCTCGGCGCAAAGCGGCTTGCCTGCGCTTTTGCCGCAATCGTCGGTATGCTGTTTGTTTCGGGCGTGCTCAGCGGCGGCGTAGGACAGGTGCAGGACATTCGTGGCATACTTTTCGGCCTCGGTGCGGCGGCCTTTTATGCAACGGTCATCATCTTAAACAAAAAGATCGTCGTCGGGGACATTTACGCAAAGACCATCATCCAGCTTGCCGGTGCGGCGCTTGTGATGATACCGTATGTGCTGCTGACCGAGGGCGTGCCCGACCTTTCGATGAGCGCTGCCGGTGTCGGCACGGTGCTGCTTGTCGGCATCGTTCACACGGGCATCACCTACGCTTTGTATTTCGGCAGCATGCAGCGGCTCAGGGCGCAGACCGTTGCGGTCTTGAGTTATATAGACCCCGTGTTTGCGCTGCTTTTGTCGGCTGCCGTCTTGCACGAGAGCCTCACCCCGCTCGGCATAGTCGGCGCAGTGCTCATCATCGGCTCTGCGATAATAAGCGAGACTGCGAAAGAATAGAAAAAACACGCGGATCTTTCGATCCGCGTGTTTTTTTGCTTTTGGTCAGGTTATTGACGCTTTTGGCAAGCTTCAGCCCTTTGCGTTGTAGTCGGCTGCGAGCAGGTTCATGCTCTTGAGCAGCTTGTAGGTGTAGATAAACGGGCCGACGACGATCATCGAGCCGAGGATGCCCCACAGCCAGAAGGTGCTTGCGCCGAAGCTGTAGTCGATACCGCGGCGAGCAAGCTCGGTGCCGACACGGGCGGACATTTTGTGGTGCCAGACGAGGGGCACGATGCCGAGGGTGAGCCAAGAGAACAGGAAGAACACCAGGCAGAAGTGCATGGTCTTTTTGCCGTCGTACTTGGTTGCGATGAGGTTGATGTCGGTGCTGACCTTGCTCATCACGATGATGTCGTAAATGCCGAGGGTGATGATGCCCAGCAGAATGTACTTGAGCAGGCTTCTGTTGGTGCTAAGCTGAACCGCAGGGGCAGCGCCACAGCCGCAGTTAGGGCAGACAACGGCTTCGTCGGCCATCTGAGCGCCGCATTTCGTGCAAGTCTTCATAATTTTATCTCCTTTACATATCTTCCGAGCAGAGCATGATGATGCCTGCAATCAGGTTTACGAAGATGAGTGAGCAGACCTTAAAGCCGGTGCTGAGCTTTTCGCCGGCATCGAGCTTTTTAAAGGTGCTGACGGTCATGGGGATGCACCATGCCAAGGGGATGAGCGCCCAGCCGATCGAGACGCAGCCGATTATCATGAAGATCTTGACGAGAAGCTTCATGGTGTTGTCGTTGTCCGTTGCTTTTGCCGGTGCATCGGCCGAGCAGCCGCACTTTACGCAGACAACGGCGTCGTCGAGCATTTCTGCTCCGCAGTGTGTACAGTATTTCATAAATAGCCTCCAACAAACAAAGCCCACTAACGCTTTGTCGAAATATGTCTAAATTATAAACGAATATTGTGGAAATGTCTACTATAATATGAAAAAATCACGCAAACAATGTGATTGCCTGCGTGATTTTGTCGTTTTCGGTCAGTTTATCGACATTTTTGACAAGGTTTCAGCCCTTGGCGTTGTAATCGGCGGCGAGCAGGTTCATGCTGTTTAAAAGCTTGTCGAGGTAGACGAACGGGCCTGCGATGATGAAAGCGCCGAGAACGCCCCACAGCCAAAAGGTCTTTGCGCCGAACTCGTAGTCGATATTGCGGCGCTTCAGCTCATCGGAAATGCGAGCGGAGAGCATGTGGAACCACACGAGGTAAAACAGCCCGAAGGTCAGCGGCGCAAACAGAAACACAGCCCAGCAATAGTGCATGGTCTCCTTGCCGTCATACTTCGATGCGACGGTGTTTATCTCACGGCTTATCTGCGACAAAACGACGATGCCGTAGATGCCGAAGGTCACGCAGCTTAAAAGGAAAAACTCAAGCAGGTTTCTGTTGTCGGTGAGCTTAACGGCGGGCGGGATGGGACTGCCGCAATTGGGGCAGGCGGCGGCTCGTGCGGGGAGCTCGGCGCCGCAATGGGAGCAATACATAATTCGTCCTCCTGTTGTGGTTTGTCGAATTATGTATATTATAAGCGAAATATGGTGAAATGTACAGAAAAAAACACGCAGATGTCGAAATCTGCGTGTTTTGGTGTTCAGAAGCTTGCCACGGGATTCTCCGGCACTTCGCACGGCTCGTCCGAGATATAGGTCAGCACCGGACCCTTTTTGCCGTAGGCACGGCTGAACTTGTGATTTATCCTCGCCGTGAGGATATGCCACGAGTCGCCGGTGATGCTCTCCCAGCCGTCCCACTTGCAGATGAGACCGGCAAACTGGATATCCTCGGCGCAGCAGGTCATGACATGGCGGCCTACGATGAAGCTGCCTGCGGGCACCTTTTTGCGCTTGAGGTAGCGGCACTTGAAGCGCACGGTCTTGTTCTCGTACTTCTGCGGCTCCTCGGAAAGGTCACGGTACCAGATGGCGTAGTCGTCATCGCCTATCTCGATGATGGGCGCATTCACATCGAACGGCAGGGGGTCTTCGATATCGTCGTACTGCACATTGCCGTCGGCGTACTCGTAGGCAATATCGCTTCTGCGTGATGCGCCGCGGACTATCTTGTGCAGGGTCATGCGGTCGATGGAGTCGTCGTAGCGGTTGAATACCACGAGCTCGGCGCTTTTGAGCTTGTCATACACGAGGTTGCGCATGTTGGCGTTGTAGCTTACAAAGGTGCGGGCGTCGGCGAACAGAAACTCCTGATACACCATCCACATTTCCGGCAGCGCCTGATACAGATCGTCGAGCATCCACATGCCGTTATACTCGATAACGACACGCTCGCTGTTTGTCTCCTCAAGCCACTTGCGCAGGTTGGGGCGATTAAGCTCCTCGGGCTCCTCGACGACCTTTATGAACACATTTTTGCCGGAAAACTGGTCGGGGGCGTACTCCTCTTCGCCCTCCTCGCAGACGATCAGCAGCGTGCGCTCGCCGGAGTTAAAGCGCTTGTCCTCAAGCGTCTCCTGAATGAACTTCGTCTTGCCGCTTTCCAGAAAGCCCGTAAACAGGAATACGGGTACATCTTTAATTTCACTCAATGTTAAACAGCTCCTTGATAGCCTGCTCGTTTATCTTTGAACCGATGACGCAGATCCTGCCGGTGACGGCAGCGCCGCCGCGGCGAATATCGACCTCGCCCGGAACATAGTCAAAGTACACCCACTCGCCGTCGGGGGAATCGACAAAGCCCTTGGCACGAAGGATGGTGCCGTAGTGCCTGCAATCGTCAAGCTCGCTGAGCTTTTCACGAATTTCCTCTTCACTGAACTTCTTCGGCGTCTCAACGCCCCAGGAGGTGAACACCTCGTCGGCATGGTGGTGACCTGCGTGGTCATGGTCGTGGTCGTGACCGCAGCCGCAGGAGCAGTGGTCGCCGTGGTCGTGGTCATGGTCATGCTCATGCTCGTGGTCATGGTCGTGGTCGTGCTCATGCTCGTGGTCGTGGTCATGCTCGTGGAAATGCGTCATCTCCTGCATGGTGCTCGACAGGGAGTCGATGCGCTCCATGACCTGCACTATCTGCTCGCCGCTTAATTCCGACCACGGGGTGGTGATGACGGTGGCATTGGGGTTTAATTGCGAGAGCATGGCGCTTGCGGTGACGACCTTGCCGTCGGAGGCGGAATCCGTGCGGCTGAGGACGATGACATCGGCGTGCTGCACCTGGTCGTTGAAAAATTCGCCGAAGTTGCGGATATACATGCGGCACTTGCCGGCATCGACTACGGTGACCTTTGCGCCTATCTCGGCACCCTCGACGCCTGCGACCGCCTTTGCGACATCGCTGAGCTTGCCGACACCCGACGGCTCGATGAGGATGCGGTCGGGGTGATGCTCCTCAATGACCTTTTTAAGTGCCTTCGTGAAGTCACCGACGAGGGTGCAGCAGATGCAGCCGGAGTTCATTTCGGTTATCTCAACGCCTGCGTCCTTGAGGAAGCCGCCGTCAACGGCGATCTCGCCGAATTCGTTCTCGATGAGGACGAGCTTTTCGTTTTTGTAGCCCTCTGCAATGAGCTTGCGGATGAGCGTTGTCTTGCCGGCGCCTAAAAATCCGGAGAAAATGTCTATCTTAGTCAAGGTTATTACCTCCAAAATAAAATACTTTTTAACAACATTATATTATAACATTCCCGTCAAGCCTTTCAATCAGTTGAATTTTTATTATAATGTGTTATAATATAAATTCTAATAGTGTTTGTATTTTATTTGGAGGGTTAACATATGGCAAAGAAACAATTCAAGGCCGAGAGCAAGAGACTGCTCGACCTGATGATCAACTCAATTTACACCAATAAGGAGATATTCCTGCGTGAGATCATCTCCAACGCATCCGACGCAATCGACAAGCTGTGCTACCTGTCGCTGACCGACGATAAGGTCGGCCTTGACAGAGCCGATTACCGTATCCGCATCACCGTCGATAAGGACAAGCGCCTCATCACCGTGTCCGACAACGGCATCGGCATGACCAAGGCGGAGGCGGAAGCAAACCTCGGCGTTATCGCAAAGTCCGGCTCGTATAAGTTCAAGGGCGAGATGGACGCAGACCAGGCCGAGAGCGAGGACCTTTCCATCATCGGTCAGTTCGGCGTGGGCTTCTACTCGGCGTTCATGATCGCCGACAAGGTCACCGTTATAAGCCGCAAGTACGGCGAGGAGACCGGCGTTCAGTGGGAGAGCACCGGCGCTGACGGCTACACCGTCACCGACTGCGACAAGTACGCCGTCGGCACGGATGTCATCATGCATGTCAAGGAGGACACCGACGAGGAGATCTACGGCTCGTACTTGGAGATTTGGAAGCTCAAGGCGCTGGTCAAGAAATACTCCGACTATGTCCGCTGGCCGATAGTCATGGACATTACCCGTCAGGAGGAGCAGCCCACCGGCGAGACCGACAAGGACGGCAACCCCGTCATGCAGAAGGTCAATGTCACAAAGCCCGAGACCGTTAACTCCATGGTGCCCATCTGGCAGCGCAGCAAGGCCGATGTCACCGACGAGGAATGCGCCGAGTGGTATAAGGAGACAAGCCGTGACCAGAACGACCCCGCAGTTGTTTTGCGCGTGAATGCCGAGGGCAGCGTGTCCTACAAGGCGATGCTCTTTATCCCGGGCAAGGATATCGACAATGAGATGAGCGGCGCCACCAAGAAGGGCATCAAGCTCTACTGCAACGGCGTGCTTATTCAGGAAAACTGCGACAAGTTAGTGCACGATTACTTCGACTTTGTCCGCGGCGTTGTCGATTCCCCCGACCTGAGCCTGAATATCTCCCGTGAGATACTTCAGCACAACCGCCAGCTCAAGGTCATCGGTCAGAACCTTGAAAAGAAGATAAAGGGCGAGCTTGAGAAGATGATGAAGGACGACCGTCCCAAGTACGAGCAATTCTGGAAGAACTTCGGCATCCACATCAAGTGCGGCGTGTGCGACGAATACGGCAGATACACCGACTTCCTCAAGGATCTTCTGATATTCTACACCTCCGAGGAGAGCCAGCAGACGCTCAAGGAGTATCACGACAATATGCCCGAGAGTCAGAAGGCCATTTACTACTGCACCGCCGACACCGTCAAGCACGCAATGAGCCTACCCCAGTGCGAGGATGTGCGCTCAAGAGGCTATGAGATACTCTACCTCACGCACCCCATTGACGAGACCGTTTTGCAGCAGCTTCGTATGTACGAGGGCAAGCCCTTTACCAATATCATCACCGACGATCTCGGCTTCCAGACCGAGGAGGAGAAGAAGGCTGCCGAGGAGCAGACCGTGCAGAATAAGGAGCTTTTCGACTTCATGGTTGAGAGCATCGGCGACGAAAACCTCAAGAAGGTCACGCTGTCGAGCAAGCTGGTGTCCTCTTCCTGCTGCCTTACCACGCAGGGCGGTCTGACGCTCGAGATGGAGAAGTATTTCCGCAACGGCCCGAGCGAGGCAATGCGCAATCTCAGAGCCGAGCGTGTGCTTGAATTAAACGGCGAGCACCGTGCGTTCAAGGCGATAAAGCAAGCATATGACGCAGGCGACAAGGACAAGGCCGCAGCGCTGAGCAAGATCCTCTACGCACAGGCCGAGCTTATTGCCGGTGTCGAGATCGAAGATCCGACAACTTATGCGGAGCTAGTTACTGGACTGTTTTAATTGACGGGCCGATTTCCGCCCATACTGCGTTAAAGCCATAGGAAATACACGCAGGTATTCCCGTCGGCCTTCGCCTTGTCCGGACGAAAATCATCTCCGTCAGAAGGACGGAAAAAGAAAACGGCAAAAGAGTATATCTATTGAAAAAACCTCATAGGAGTTGCGATGAGAAAACGACTTGGAATTTACATTCACATACCGTTCTGCGTGTCGAAATGCGGCTACTGCGACTTTTACTCCGTCCCCGGCGGCAAGCAGCGCATGCCCGATTATCAGTCGGCGCTTTTAAGCCACATCAGCGAATCGGCAGGCAACATCTCCGCCTATGAGGTCGACAGCATTTATATAGGCGGCGGCACGCCGAGCTGCTACGGCGCACAGCGCATCGTCGAGATACTCGATGAGCTGAAGCGTATAGGCAATGTCCGGCTCGATTCGGAGATAACAATGGAGGTCAATCCCGACACGGTGCGGCTTGACGACCTCAAGCTCCTGCGCCGTGAGGGCGTGGACAGG
>ERZ780148.2425-NODE-2425-length-10786-cov-2.694996_pt1 | contig 10786 bp, 13 predicted proteins | sample MGYA00510984_ERZ780148 | MGnify/ENA primary metagenome ERZ780148 (study PRJEB29588, sample SAMEA2160902) | human gut metagenome | biome: human gut; feature: human-associated habitat; material: faeces | place: Denmark | collected 2008/2010 ...
TTTGATGAAACGATATTCAATTTCTATAGTGAATTTGAAACAACGATAAAGGCTGAGGAGTGATTCATTGACTTATTTTATTTTTGGATTTTTCTTAGGATATGCAATTTATCTTTTTTGCAAATAGCGTAGAAAGGTATCGTTGTATCTTCGCTCATAATTGGTATCGCTATTCTGCTTGGGTCATCCCTAAACTTAAGCGATATGTTCGTAGTGAAGCCCGGTATAGATGAAGCACTAACGATTTCAGAGAGGTTTTCTTGCTCTTGTCTAAAGAATTTTGATTTTTTTAAATGGGTTTCGACTATACTGTCCCAAGGGCCTAAGTCTTTGGCTATTAAGAAGGATTGTCCATCTAACTCTTCAAAAGTTACTCCCTCCGTTTTCATTGCAAGAAAATGGTTTTTTGGGAGATAGACATATAATTTTTCATCTAATATTTTTTCGCAATAAATGCCTTCTATTTGGATTTTTGAATTGATGAAAGCAACATCGGCAAAGCCTGAAATGACATCGTTAATGCATTTTCTTTCATCTTTTATTTCCAGCGTTTGAGGATTGCTGTCTTTATCAAAATAGAAGAAATTAGGGTATTTGAATGTTGGACCTGGTGCAGTCATTTCAATATGGATGGTCAAAGACTTTTGTTTAAGTTCCTTGGCCTTTTCCCTTATTCGTTTATCGAACGAGATAGCATCTTTTATATATTCAGAAATAACTCGCCCATTTTCGTTTAGAACTATTTTGTTTGGACTTCTATCAAAAAGATCTATTCCCAATTCGTATTCGAGCTTTTGCATGGCTTTGGTAACGGAAGGCTGAGAAACATTTAGCTTTTCGCTGGCTTTGAGGGTTGTCCCTTCCTCAACCACGGCATTGAAATATTCAAGAAGATATGAATCTAACATATTATCACCTACTATTCGAAATAATTATACTACATTAACCAATCGATATAAACGTTTTCGATAATTATATTTTAAAATTTAATCGGAGGTAAAGAGAAATGAAAGCATTTATCGCATATTTTAGCTGGTCAAACAACACAAAAAGACTAGTGGAAGAAGTAAACAAGAAATTCGACTTTGATGTAGTTCGAATTGAAAGAGCAATACCTTATAGTAATGACTATAATGAATGTGCATACGTAGAAGCCAAGGATGAAGTTAGCAAACATATTCATCCTGAAATTAAAAATCTAGACATTGATTTTGGTAGCTATGACACCATCTTGCTGTTTGCTCCGATTTGGTGGTATACAGTTCCTATGCCTATTTTAACTTTTGTTGAAGAGTTAAAAGAATATAAAGGCAAGGTAGTTTTATTTGCTAATAGTTACACAAATGACCCTCAGTACATGGTCAATAGCAAGAAAGACATATTGGAAGTGAATCCTGATATTAATCTCGTGGAGGGATTGTTTAACAAAAGCGTAAAAGAACACATTAATTTTATAAGCAAAATGGAGGATAAATAATTATGGAAACTTTAACACTTTACAACGGGGTAGAAATCCCTGCTAATGGGTTTGGAGTTTATCAAGTAAGGAAGGAAGATTGCAAAAAGAGCGTCTTAGCAGCCCTAAAAGCCGGATATAGACATATCGACACGGCCCAATCTTATTTCAACGAGGAGCAAGTCGGGGAAGCATTGGCCGAAACCGATGTGCCAAGAAGGGAAATCTTCCTGACCACCAAGGTGTGGATCGACCATTATGGGGAAGGAAAAACCTACGATTCTGTCATCGAGTCATTGAGAAAACTCAAAACGGATTATCTAGACCTCATTCTTTTACATCAACCGGTTGGGGACTATTATGGTGCCTACCGCGATTTGGAAAAGCTTTATAAAGAAGGCAAGGTCAGAGCCATCGGTGTTTCGAATTTTTATCCTGATAGGCTCGTCGATATCTGCATGTTCGCAGACGTCAAGCCGATGGTCAACCAAATCGAGGTTAACGTCTTCAATCAGCAAATAGAAGCGAAGAAGTGGGCGGATAAATATGGAGTAGTCTTGGAAGCCTGGGCTCCTTTTGCCGAAGGAAGGAACAACATGTTCCATAATGAAACCTTGATGGGCATAGCCAAGAAACACGATAGAAGCGTTGCCCAGGTCATTCTTCGCTGGCTCTACCAGAGGGAAATCGTCTCATTGGCGAAATCGACCCATGAGGAAAGAATTAGGGAAAATTTCGACATCTATTCCTTTAAACTCGACGGCGATGACATGAAACTCATAGAGACTTTGGACACGAAGACATCGTCTTTCTTCAGCCATCAGGATCCTGCCATGATCGAGTGGTTCGGACAACTGATCGTCGAAAGAAGAAAGCAGCAATAGGAGGAGTAAAACAATGAAAAAAGCATTTTTAACTTTAGTGGCTTTGATTGGGACCATTTCCTTGGTCGGCTGCTCGACTAATGACTCGTCTATTACAAACGGAGGTGATTCCGGAAATCAAACTGACAGCGGAAATCCAGATACAGGAAACAATGTCGATTCTTCGAATACCGACGGAGGCGAAGAAGAGACAGGAAACGCAATCGTCGTTTATTTCTCTGCGACGGGGAACACTGAAAGTGTAGCGCAAACCATAGCCGGACATATCGATTCTGCAATCTATAAACTTGAGTGTGTCGTTCCCTACACAAGTGCTGATCTTAATTATGGGAATCAAAGCAGCAGAGTCGTCGAGGAACATAATAGGATTCTTGCTGGCGAGGATGTGAACATAGAGCTTGTGGATGTCGATTTCGCGGAATTTGCCAATGCCGATTACGTTTTCATTGGCGCACCGGTTTGGTGGCAGAAACTCAGTTGGGTCATCGAAGACTTTGTTGCAAGCAACGATTTCTCAAACAAAACAATCATACCATTTGGGACTTCTGCAAGTTCCGGATACACGCTCGGAAACCTTATCCCGTTGACCGAAGACGATGAAAACGTCACTTGGTTAGATCCTCAAAGATTCCGCTCCAACGTTTCCAGCGATGACGTGATTGAATGGGTCGATTCGCTTGGCTTCACTTTCGAATGAGAATGAAAAAATTTTATCTCCCGATTGCTATTGCCATACTGTGTCTTTGCTCCTGTTCAAGTGTAGATAGTATTGTCGGTAATGGCTCTTCTATGGTAGAGGATAGTTCAGGTTCAAATAACGAAGAAAAAGACATGCCTCTTTTTCACCTTGCCGGGTTATCAAGGACTCTATCGCTTTGGTGTCGGTGCCAACCTTGAGACTGAGAATTTTGCCTTCGAGGCAATGGACTATATTGATGACATGATTATCGTCGCTCCTCAGCTCAACGATTGGGGCGAGACCAGCGCAAAACAGACAATCGAGCTTGTACACTGGTTTCTCGATAACCTCAATATCGATGAGGATAGGGTGTTCGCTAATGGATACTCAGGCGGAGGGGAAACGATGTCCACGGCCATGGGTATCGAGTCGACACTGTTTACTAGGTACCTGCATTGCAGCTCTAAGTGGGATGGTGATTTGGATGCGCTGGTGAAATCGGAGACCCCTGTCTATCTGGTGATCGGCGAGAATGACGAATACTATGGTTCGGAGTCCACTATCGAAACCTATAACGACATCGTTGAGCTCTATCGTGCTGAAGGTTTGACCGAAGAAGAAATCTCATCCATAGTCGTCCTTGATGTCAAAAACCGTGACTACTTCGCTTCCCAAGGGATGAACAATGAGCATGGCGGTGGAGGAAAGCTTTTCGCTAGCGACCCCGAGATCATGGGATGGCTATTTGGCATTTAACTTTTAAAGGATTTAAATTCCGTGTGTTGATTGCTCATATAATTACGATTTTAGGTTAAGGCAGGTTTTGCAGATATAGACGAACCATCACCTTAATAGCAGAGTATCTCAAAAAAATCCCGATCATTTAACTGAGCTTAATAATGTGAATTTTGATGAGTTTGAAGAATCAGAAAATATATTTTTAGGCACACCTATTTGGTAGGGAGAACTAAGCTGGGTAATAAATGATTTTGCTTTATCAAATTACTTTACAGGTAAGACAATCATTCTATTCGCTACAGCTTCTTCATCTAATTTCAGCGTTGATGATTTGAGATATCTATCTGATGAAGTAACTTGGATGTAAGGAAGAAGATTTGGATAAAGCGAAATCAGTTAAGAAAATGCACATAACTGGATTGATAGTTTAAATATTAATTTTTAGGAGGTTGCAAGATGAAACAAATAGTAGGTAGAAATAGTCTAGGTGATTTAGCACCTAAATTTGCCGAACTTAACGATGATGTATTGTTTGGTGAAGTTTGGTCAAGAACTGATAAATTATCGGTTAGAGATAGGTGTATCATCACTGTTGTTGCTTTAGTTAGTAAAGGAATTACAGATAATTCATTAAAATATCATTTAAATAACGCTAAACACCATGGTGTTACTAAAATTGAAATGGTTGAGGTTATTACCCATATTGCCTTTTATATTGGTTGGCCTAATGCTTGGGCTGTATTTCCGATGGTAAGAGAAGTTTATCAAGATGAAAAGATAACTAAAGAACCGATGTTTGGATTAGGTGAACCTAACGATACATATGCTAAATATTTTGTTGGCCAATCTTATCTTAATCCATTAAATAAAGAAGGTGTCTTTATTGCTAATGTCACGTTTGAACCTGGTTGTAGAAATAACTGGCATAGTCATAAATCAACTAAGGGTGGAGGCCAAATCTTACTTTGCACTAATGGTGAAGGGTGGTATCAAGAAGAAGGTAAAGAAGCTAGAAAACTTATGCCAGGTGATGTTGTTTATATTGCTCCTAATATTAAACATTGGCATGGGGCGACTAAAGATAGTTGGTTCTCTCATTTAGCTATTGCAGTACCAGGCGAAAACACATCTAATGAATGGCTAGAAAAAGTAAGTGATAAAGAGTACGAAAATCTTTAGTTAACAAGGTATTTTATGACTTTAAGAATTAATATTTATTACACAGGTAAAAACGGAAGTGCCAAAGCATTTGCTAAAGAAATGATTGATTCAGAAATCGTTGATGATGTTAGAAAAGAGAGAGTAACATAAAGTTGCCGTTGTAAGGGTGTGCAATGTATCATAGGCAGCAGAAATCATAGCTTGGCGCAGATTGTGCCGAACCATTTTTCATTGTGGATAGGAACAGGCTGGTAGTACTGCAGAAATGACCATCCGATAATTGGATGGCTTTTCTTTTGACTTTAGGTGTACGAAATTGTATCAAATATTGTGGTTCTAGACATAAGAAAAGAATAGGTTTGATACAAAGTAAATAGCGTATCAAGCCTTTTTTGTACTTAAAATGGCTATTTTTTGCGATATTTTCAGCTTTTTTGAGCCTTTTGTGGTAAAATAATATTATATTTAGAATACTATACAGGAGTGATTGGTTTGCCAGAATTAGATGAAAAAGAATTTGCTTATAAAGCGAGTAACAAGAAACAACAAAAATTATATGAAAATTATGTTGAGACTTTTAAACAAAAGCCTGTTTTTTGCTTGAGACTTAAAAAGAATGTTCTATCAAATGAAATGAAGCCAATTACTACTCTTGTATTTGAGCCCTCAAAAGATATGCCATTCTGGAAAATATGCACGGTTGGTGCTAGCGACTACCTAATGCCTGAACGTGATATTGGGTGGGGAAGAAAGGCAAATCAACGTAACGAATACATGATGCTTATCGATCCAGAAGTCGAAATCAGTCAGGAGAAAACGGAATGGTTATCGCTCAACTCATTGCTCTGGGCAACTGCTGAATACGCCTTTAATGCAAAAGAAAATATTACGGTTTCCGATACCATTGACATGCAAATAAAAGGCAAATACTGCGGGACTGTATTGTTATTACCAGAAATATTTAAATCTCCAAGCATAGTTAAGTGCTTTGTTTCCAAACATAAATACATTAGCATTTTTCAAGTTATGCCCATAACAAAAGAACAACTTTCTAAAAAACTAAAAAATGGAACAAATGGTATATATTGGCTAATGGAACAATTTTATACTCACGATGATGACTATAAACTTATTGCGTCAAAACCATTTACAACACTTTAAGGGAGAAAAATGATTACAAATTCTCAATGTGAACGCCTGAAAAGTATGGCGCTAAAAATAAAACCAACTTTGGAAATTAGCAAAAAGGATATTGGTGTAAAAGAAATTTTAGACATTTCTATTGCCCTTGATTTACATGAACTAATCAAAATATCAATTCACCATAATGCAAAAAATAATGCAAAGACTTTTCTAAATGCTATTTGTGCTCTTACAGGAGCAGAACCTATAAGTATAAACAACAATGAAATCGTGGTTTATAGGCGTTCGTCAAGCAACAACATAGAACATATAGAAATTTAATTATAAGACTTTAAATTTTTTAAAGGAGAAGGAAATATGTCAAATAGTGATTTAATTAACGAATTAATATCAAAAGAATTTGAACAACAATATTTTGAAGAATGCAAACATATATGGCAAAATTATGTTCCACTAAAAGGTAAATCAAACTGTTTACAGGGTGAATTGTTAAGAAAAATAGAAAAAATACGATGTGAAGCACAAGATAATGGGAATATTAATTGGGATAAAGAGTTTACTCATTTTTGTGAATTTATAACACAAAACCTAGTAAATCAGCCAATTTTTTCAGAAAATGAAAAACAAAAAATTTATGTAATAATGAAGGAAATCTTACTACTGTTAATATTCATTCTTATTATACTGATTTTTTATCACTTACTAAAAGAATTAGTTATACAAATTATCCTGTTGTTAAAGATAATAATGAATGTTTAGGAGTTATTAAAGTAACTCATATGAATGAATATGAAAAGAAAAAAGTTATTTTGGTAGACCATAATACATATTCTCAATCTATTGATGGACTTGAGGAAGCAGAAATATTAGAGATTGTGGATCATCATAATCTAGGTGATATAGGTACTAAAGAACCAATTACATTTTTATGTAAACCTCTTGGATGTACCGCTACGATTATATATGAACAATTTATAAAAGAAAGAATTAAAATTCCAAGAGATATTGCAGGTCTTTTATTATCAGCATTAATTTCAGATACACTTTTGTTTTCCTCTCCAACTACAACTGAAGATGATATAAAATCTTCGAAAGAACTTGCAAAACTTGCAAAGGTAGATATAAATGAATATGGAATTCAAATGTTAAAAGAGGCATCTTCAATTAAGGGATTAAGTGTAAAAGAATTAATACATCAAGACTTTAAAAATTATTCAGTTAATGATAAAGATTATGGTATTGCAGTTATTACCACTATGGATTTTGATGAAATTGAAAAAGATATAGATAGTTATATTAATGAATTAAATGAAATGAGTGAAATAAATTATAAAGCAGTATTAATATTTATAACTGATATTTTGAAAAAGGGTAGTTATGTAATTTATAATGAAAATAGTAAAAATTTAATAAAAAATGCCTTTAATTTACAAGATGCTTATGAAGGAATATTTTTACCAGGTATAATGTCTCGTAAAAAACAGATACTTCCTCTTATAATGAAAGTAATAGAGTAGCAAATGCTACTTTTTTTTGTCACTTAAAAGTCATTTTGTTATAATATACTTAATTTGAAAGAAGGAAATTATGGAAATTTTAAAAGTAGAAAATTTAAAAAGAGTTTATGGAACAGGAGCAAGTAAAGTTGTGGCACTTGATAATGTTTCTTTTACTGTTGAAAAAGGAGAGTTTGTTTCAATTGTCGGAGCAAGTGGAAGTGGTAAAAGTACACTTCTACATTTAATTGGTGGTGTTGATAGACCAACAAGTGGAAAAGTTTTCATAAATGATGAAGATATTTATAAATTAAATAATGATGATTTAGCTATATTTAGACGTAGACAAATAGGACTTATTTATCAATTTTATAATTTAATTCCTATATTAAATGTAATAGAAAATATATCACTTCCTTTAGAACTTGATGGAAGAAAACCAGATAAAAAAGATTTAAATGAAATGATAGAACTTTTAGGGCTTGAAAATAGACAAAGTCATTTACCAAGTCAGCTTTCTGGAGGAGAGCAACAAAGAGTTTCAATAGGAAGAGCACTTATAACAAGACCATCATTAATTCTTGCAGATGAACCTACAGGAAATCTTGATTCAAAAGCAAGTGAGGAAATTGTTAATCTTCTTAAAAAAACTAATAAAAAGTATAATCAAACAATTATTATGATAACTCATAATTTAGAAATTGCTAAAATGACTGATAGAATTATTACTATCGAAGATGGAAGGATAGTGGATGATAAATGAATATTTTAAGAAAAATCACTATTCAAAATCTTAAATTAAATAAAAAAAGAAGTATTGTAACAACTATTGGTATACTTTTATCTGTGGCCCTTATTACAGCGGTTGCTACAATGGTAACAAGTTTTAGAGAAAGTTTAATTGAATATGAAAAAAAATCAAGTGGTAATTATGAATATGTTTTTTATGATGTACCTGAAAGTGAAATATCTTTTTTAAAAAATAATCGTAGTATAAAAGATTTATATCTTGTAAGTGGACTTGGTTATGCTAAAATAGAAAGTCAAAATGAAGCTAAACCTTATGCTTATGTTGTTAGTATGGATAAAGATGCTATGGAAAATCTTGGTTTAAATCTAGTCGAGGGAAAAGTTCCTACAAATGAAAGTGAAATAGTTATTCCTACGAGTGTAAAAACTAATGGAAGACTTGATTATAAAATAGGAGATTATATAACTTTAGACATTGGTCAAAGACAAAGCGAGGGATATAATTTAAATCAAAATAATCCTTATAACATTGATACTAAAGAGGAAATAATAAATGCTAACACTAAAACATATAAAATCGTAGGTATTGTAAAAAGAATGGATTTAGAGCCTTACACAGCACCTGGGTATACATTTATTACTTATAGTGAAAAAGGTAGTAAATTAAATGATGTATATGTTCATTTAACTAATAAAGGTTTAAAAAATAGATATAATGTTGTCGGAGGTATTATTGGTGTATCTAGTAAAACTTTAAAAGATTTAGAAATTGGTGAATATAATAAAGATGAAATGGCAAAAGCCAAATATGATCATAATCAAAATACATATTTAGTTAAAATGCTTTCTTCATCATTTGATGATGGTACAATGAGGGCGCTTGTTACTATTGCAACGGTTGTAACAATAATTATAATTTTTACAAGTGTTTATTGTATAAAATCAAGTTTTAATATTTCTTATACAGAAAAAATAAAAAGTTATGCACATCTTATAAGTGTTGGAGCAACCTCAAAACAAATAAAAAAATGTGTTTATTATGAAAGCTTTATTTTAGGTTTTATTGGTATTATTTTAGGATTATTATCAGGCGTTTTTGCGGCATTTGTTCTAATTAAAATAGTTAATTTATTATTAGGAAGTGCATTTGTTATCGAAGGTTTCTTAGTATTTAAGGTAAATTTTTTAGCAATTTTAATTTCAATTATCTTAAGTTTACTTACAATTTATTTATCTAGTAAAAAGATTGCTAAAAAAGCTTCGCAAACTCTACCAATCGAAGCAATTCGTAATCCTGGAGAAATAACTTTAAAAAAGAAAATTAAATATCCTAAATTTATAAATAAACTTTTTGGTATCGGAGGAGTTATTTCCTATAAAAACATCAAAAGAAATAGTAAAAAATATCGTACAACAGTAGTTTCAATAATCTTTTGCGTAGCGGTTTATATTGGACTTTCATACTTTATTAATACTGCTTTTTCTTTAGTTAAAAAAGAAATTGGTGAGTACAACTATAATTTAGAGGTTATGCTTAATGAAGAAAATGAAAAAGCAAGAAAAGAAAAGATTAAACAAATTGAATCTTTAGAAAATATTAATCGAATTTCATTTATAAGAACAATTATTATAAATGCTGATTATTTAAAATTTACAAAGAAAGCAAGTGAATTTGGCTTTAATAACGATAATATTAATACTATTTCAATTAAATGTGTTGGTAAAAAAGAATATGATAATTATTTACAAAAACTTAATATAAAGGGTACTTTAGATTATGATGCAATTATTATTAATAATTTTATATATTCAGAAAATGGTAGTAAGATAGAATTTAATGTTTTAGACTATAAAGATGGAGAAACTATAGAATTAAAAAATAGTGAAACAAATAGTATAGTTAAATTAAGGGCTATTAAGTCAACATCAGAAAAACCTTTAGGACTTGAAAATAATGGTGAAGCGCCAGTTATTATCGTAAGTGATGAAACATTTGATAAAATTTATAATAATGATTTATCACACCTTAATTTAACCTCTATTTATATGGATGCTAAAAATGCTAATGCTACTCAAGATGAAATAGATAAACTTTTTCCAAATGATGATAATGTTTATGTTAATAATACTAATGAATATGCTAATCAAATGAATTCAATATATATAATTGTAGCAATATTTCTTTATGGATTTATTATTGTTATTGCTATAATTGGAATTACAAATATATTTAATACTATTACTACGAATGTTGCTTTAAGACGTGGTGAGTTTGCATCACTTCGAAGTATTGGTATGACTACTAAAGAGTTTAATAAAATGATATTTTTAGAAAGTTTCTTTTATTGCATAAAAGCCCTTATTATAGGTATTCCAATAGGTATTATTTTATCACTTATTATTCATAGAGCATTTATCGGTGAAATGACATTAATTTATCATTTACCTTTAAAAGGTATAATTATAAGTATTATAATAG
>ERZ780148.2426-NODE-2426-length-10780-cov-2.818182_pt1 | contig 10780 bp, 8 predicted proteins | sample MGYA00510984_ERZ780148 | MGnify/ENA primary metagenome ERZ780148 (study PRJEB29588, sample SAMEA2160902) | human gut metagenome | biome: human gut; feature: human-associated habitat; material: faeces | place: Denmark | collected 2008/2010 ...
GACACGGATCATCGAAGATGCAACCATTCGGTTGGTTAGAAATGCCATATTTTTTGAACCGAATATTCCATCTGTATTTCCACATGAAATCCCCAAGTGTGTTTCTTATAATATTACTTATCAAGGCAAAGCATGGAAGGGAACTTTTTGTTTGCATAAATGTGGCGCGTGGATTATAGTATTCGTATAAATATAGAAGAAATAAAGCGGGAGGCAGTGCGGCATGGAATCGACATTGAGACGTACCTGGGCGGAGATTGATCTGGATGCCCTGGCACACAATTATCATAAATTAAGAGAGAGAATCGGTGCAGATGTAAAGTTTCTGGGGGTTGTGAAGGCGGATGCCTACGGACACGGTTCTGTACAGGTATCGCATCTGCTGCAGGAGCTTGGTGCGGATTATCTGGCGGTCAGCAGTATTGATGAGGCGGTCGAGTTGCGTTTAAATGACGTTACGATGCCGATTTTAATTCTCGGACACACACCGAAGGAGCAGGTATCAAGACTGATCAAATATCACATTACACAGGCGGTCAGCTGTGAGGCGAAAGCGCTTGAGTACAGCGAAGAGGCGGTCAAGTGCGGCGGCATCTTAAAGATCCACATCAAGGTGGATACCGGAATGTCGCGTCTGGGATATCTGTGCGACGGAGATCATTTTGAGACGGGCGTGACGGGAATCTGTCACGGCTGCTCGCTGCCAGGACTGGATGCGGAGGGTATCTTTACGCATTTCGCGGTATCGGACGAGCCCGGCGAGGACTGCAAAAAATACACGGAGCATCAGTTCGACCTGTTTATGCGTGTGATTGAGGAAGTGGAAAAGCGCCTGGGAAGAAAGTTCGCGCTCCGTCACTGCGCGAACACCGGCGCGGTTGCAAGATATCCGGAGACCTTTCTTGATATGGTGCGCCCGGGACTGCTTCTGTACGGCTACGGGGAGTTTGCGGACGAGCTGGGGCTTTTGCCGGTCATGACGTTAAAGACGACGGTCAGCACCATCAAGATCTATCCGGCAGGGACGGCGATCAGCTACGGCGGCATTTTTAAGACAGAGCACACCACGCGGATCGGTGTGGTTCCCTATGGCTACGCGGATGGCTTTTTCCGCTGCCTTTCCAACCGCTGCGCGCTGATGACAAAAGAGGGACCGGCTCCGCAGCGTGGGAAGATCTGCATGGACATGTGTATGATTGATCTGACAGGGAAAATGGGTGTGGATGTTGGAAGTGAGGTTGAGGTGTTCGGAAAACAGAACTCCATCAATGATCTTGCGGCACTTGCCGGGACGATTCCATACGAGCTTACCTGTGCGGTGAGCAAACGTGTGCCGCGCATCTATATCAGAAATGGCAAAGTTGTGGAGAAAGAACTTCTGTTAAGAGGATAGAGGAGTACGGCTGCAGTATGGAGATACAGATGAACAAGAGAACAGCAGATTATATCGCAGATCAGCTGGCCGATCAGATCTTGTCGGGAGCGATCCAGGGCGGTACGCCATTGAAGCAGGAGGAACTCTCGGGGCTTCTCGGCGCATCGAGAATCCCTGTGCGCGAGGCGTTGCAGATCATTGAACATCAGGGACTCGCGGTGCGTCTTGCGACCAGACATGTGGTGACGGCAGATTTTTCAGATGCACATATCCGGGAGATTTACGGTATCATCGGCGATATTGAACGCCGTGTGCTCTGCGATCTTGCAGCATCGGAGCAGCAGGGAGAGAATCCCGGTATTTTTGTGGAGGAGACGCTGACGGAACTGGAATTTCACCGCAGAATCTATGGGATGACAGACAATGCTTATGTGCGGAATATCCTGAAGAATGCGGTGGAGTGCTATGTGCGTTTTGCGATCAGCCTGCCGCGGCAGGAGACGGGAAGCGCAGATGCAGAGTACCGCAAAGGAACGGAATGGCAGGACGGCTTCTGGCAGAAACAGGAAGTAAAAAGCAGACAGCTCAGTGCAGACGAACTGCGCGGGGCGGCAGCGCAGATGGAGCCGTATTATGAGGAACTTGCCGCACGAGTGGTAACAGAGAGAGGAAAACATCAATGAATGGTTTACATCCGATTAAGATGCCGTCGGCAAAAGAAAAGGTGGCAGCGGAACTTCGGAAGGCGATTCTCTCCCGCCAGCTGCAGGAAGGGGAGGCTGTCACGTTAGAGAGTGTGGCGAATCAGCTGGAGGTGTCGGTCATGCCGGTGCGTGAGGCGTTCCAGATTCTTGCGCGTGACGGACTGATTAAGCTTCAGCGCAACAAGGGAGCGGTCGTTTTAGGGATTAACGAGACATATATCAGAGAGCATTACCAGCTGCGCGCGATCTTAGAGAGTGCTGCGGCAGAGATGTGCTGTGCGCCGGAGGTGGATATTACCCGGATTGAGGAGTCCTACGAGTGTGCCGCAGAGTCCATTCAGAACAACGACTTCGCGGCGTACGCGGATCAGAACCGTGAATTCCACAGTGAGATCTGGAGTGCGGCGGGTAATAGCCGTATGGAAAATATGATTGCTGAATTGTGGAACGGGTTGTCGATGGGCAGCATGATTACGGAAGCGGATTATGCAAAGGTGTCGATCGAGGAGCATGAGCGCATCATGAAGGCGATTCGTGAGAGAAACGGAGCGGCTGCAAAGGAAGAAATGTATCGTCATATCATGCGAAGCAGGGACGATATGCTGACAAATTACCGTTGAGAAGAAACAGGCGGACGGACCGGAGATGTCAGAATATGGCATTTCCGGTCTTTTTTATAAGTCAAAAACCGTCGATTTATAAGCCTAATGTATAGGTCGTGTAAAATCAGGTAAAAATTTAGTAAAAGTTTACCGACGCTATTGAAATTTAAAAAATCGTGAAATATAATGCAGAAGAAAGGCGTGATTATATGGCAACAATCAAAGAAATTGCAGAGTTAGCAAAGGTATCACCGGCGACTGTATCGAGGGTACTGAATCAGGATGAAACATTGACCGTCACAGCAGAAGTCAGGAACCAGATTTTAAAGATTGCCCACGAATTAAACTATATTCCGCCTAAGATGCGTCATGCGCAGAATAAGACCCATGTTACGATCGGTGTGGCAGACTGGCATCTGGTAAGAGGGGACCGGCATGATATACGACTCGCATCGTTAGACCACATCGCAGCGACGATGCCGCAGAAAGCGGACGTCAGCTTTTTACGGATTGCCTGCAGGGAAGATGCAGATGTCGACGGGATTCTCGCATTTGGATCTTTTTCGGAGGAAGAGATAAATTTCCTGCGAAAACAGAGTGATGCGATCCTGTTTGTCAATTCGGATCAGAAAGATTATGAGTTTGACCGGATTATCATGGACTATGAGCAGGGCTTAAAGGATATGGTACACTATCTTCTGGATGTCAAGGAATACCGGAGTATCGGTTATATCGGCGGTATCTATGAGAAGGATGGTGTACGGATCGGTACCCACCGCTTAATGGGACTGACGGAGATCCTTGCGCAGAGAGGGTGCTATAAGGAGCACTATTTCTGTGTGGGTGAAATCAGCAGAGAGAGCGGCTACCGTCTGACCAGAGAACTTCTGGAGACAGATGATGTACCGGAAGTTCTGGTGCTTGGAAATGATGAGGTGGCAGAAGGCGCCCTGGAAGCGGTAAAAGAATTAAAATACCGGATTCCGAAGGATGTTGCGGTTGTCATTTACCGTGATATTGAGACGCTGCAGACGAAATATCCGACATATACCAGTCTTCGGATGCTGCCGGATATTGTATGGTCAACAGCAATCAAGCTTTTGCTGGAACGAATCATCGACAAGCGCGTGGACAGTATGAAGGTTTACCTGCCGACAAAATTGGAACTGGGCGACAGTGCATGAATAATTGTTTCACTGCAGAGAGGAGAAATTTGCAATTATGAAGAGATTGACAGCTACTTTACTGGCAGCAGCAATGTGCATGGGTACATTTGCAGGCTGTGGAAGTAACACAGAAGAGACAACAGATAACAGCAATGCAGGTGCAGCAGCAGGCGAGACAGCAGCTGCTACTACGGAGAGCCAGACAGCTTCCGCTGAGAATGTGCATCTGGATGCGTTAAACGTATATTTTGTACCGTCCAGAGATCCGGAAGAGATCGTAACTGCAACAGAGCCGTTGAGTGATCTGTTAAAGAACGAGCTTGCAGGGCTGGGCTATGATGTAGACAGTGTAAACATTTCCGTAGGTACGACATACGAGGCAGTAGGCGAGGCACTTTCCGCCGGAACAGCGGATGTTGGATTTATTCCGGGCGGTACTTACGTGCTCTATGATGACGGATGTGATGTGATCCTGACCGCAACCAGAGATGGTCTGAACAAGGACTCCGACAATCCGGCGGACTGGAATGACGGACAGCCGACAGAGGCATCTGACAAGCAGGCAGTATCTTACCGTGCTCTGTTCATCGCAGGTCCTTCTGAGAAAGGACAGGAGCTTGCAGACAAGGTAAATTCCGGAGAGGAGCTTACCTGGGATGATCTGGATAGCGCAAACTGGAGCGTGATGTCTTCTTCTTCACCGGCAGGCTACATTTACCCGGCATTATGGATGCAGGATCGTTACGGCAAGGGCATCACAGATCTTTCCAATGCAGTACAGTCTGATTCCTATGCAAGTGCATTCGCAAGACTTGCATCCGGACAGGTAGATGTATTGGTAACCTACGCAGACGCAAGACGTGACTACGAGGAAAACTGGACCAGCGAGTATGGACGCTCTGCTTCCATCTGGGAGGAGACGAACGTCATCGGTGTGACAGATCCGATCTACAACGATACCGTCTGTGTGAGCAAGACCTCTCCGTACATGGATGAGAACTTAAAGACAGCCATTCAGACAGCACTGATCAACATCGGCAATACCGAAGAGGGCAAGGCGGTTATCGCAATCTACAGCCACAACGGATATGAGCCGGCACAGTCTTCTGACTACGATAAGGAAAGAGAAGCACAGAAGCTGATTCAGGAACTGAACGCAGCCAACTAATCAGAAACGGGCAGACAAAGGGTGCAGTGTCAGCGGAGTGATCTTGGAAAGAGACATCACTCCGCTGTGCTGCACATTTTTTAAGGCAATGTGGAAGGAGCATTTATGATAGAGTTTTCAAACGTATCCAAGGTATATCCCAACGGCGTGGTTGGACTCGACGATGTCAATCTTACGATTGAGCAGGGCGAGTTTGTGGGAATCATCGGTCTTTCGGGAGCAGGAAAATCGACACTGCTTCGCACGATCAACCGTATGCATGACATTACTTCCGGTACGCTTACAGTGGACGGACAGGAGGTTAAGAACCTCAAAGGAAAACAACTGCGGAAATTCCGCCGCAATATCGGAATGATTTTTCAGTCCTTTAATCTTGTGACACGCACCACGGTTATCCGTAACGTATTGATGGCAAAAGTGCCGGAGATGCCGTTCTGGCGTGTATTACTCGGTATATTTAAAAAAGAAGACAAGTTGAACGCTTTGGAGGCACTCGACAAAGTGGGCATTTTAGATAAGGCATATATCCGTGCGGATCAGCTCTCCGGCGGACAGCAGCAGCGCGTGGCGCTCGCCCGCACGCTCGCACAGAATCCGAAGATTATTCTTGCGGATGAGCCGGTGGCGGCGCTTGATCCGGTAACGGCAAAGCAGGTAATGAGCGATTTTAAGAAAATCAATCAGGAAATGAATATTACCATATTGATCAATATTCATCATGTAGAACTGGCACTCGCCTATGCGGACCGGATTATCGGTATCCGCGCCGGAAAGATCGTCTATGACGGACCTTCCGCGGATGTGACAGAAGATGTGTTAAACATGATCTATGCCGGAAAGATACCGGATGAGGTGGAGGAAGCCTGATGGGAATATATGATAAAATTTTCAAGCCGAAGAAACTGGTGTTATCCGACGGAAAAGTAGTGGAGGAAAAACGCACGCGCACACCGCTTGTACTTCTTCTGCTTCTGATTGCGACCGTCATTTCCGTCCGGATTACCGGTTTTTCGCTCAATACGATTCTCACGCGCGGAAATCAGTTCTTTGTCATATTAGGACAGATGTTTCCGCCAAAGACGGGATATTTAAGCAGTATCTGGGGACCGCTTTTAGATACGATCAAGATGTCGCTGCTCGGCTCCTTCATCGGTGGGGTTCTGGCAATTCCATTTGCCATCCTGGCATCCAGCAATCTGGTCAAAAATAAGGTCGTTCTGGGCGTGGTGCGTATCTTCTTAAGTATCGTGCGTACGATTCCGACCCTGGTGGCAGCACTGATTGCGACTTATATCTGGGGACTTGGAACAATGGCGGGAACTGTGGCAATTGCCGTCTTTACATTTGCTTATGTCGGCAAGCAGCTTTACGAGCTGATTGAGACGGTTGACATGGGAGCTTACGAAGCAATGGAAGCGATGGGAGCCGGCAGGGCACAGGCATTTCTGGCAGCGATCCAGCCGCAGGTGCTTCCGGCATATCTTTCCGTCTGCCTGTTCTGTTTTGAGGGAAATGTCCGCTATGCGGCAATCCTGGGATATGTAGGTGCCGGAGGACTCGGTCTGATCTTAAACGAGAAGATCGGTTGGAGAGAGTACGACAGCGTGGGCATGATCCTCGTGGTATTATTCGGAACGGTGCTCCTGATCGAGGCACTCAGCCATTATATTCGTAAGAAGCTTACCTAGGAGGGGACAAGGCAGAATGAAAAAAGAAATAGATAAAATGTATGAGCAGGAGCCGAAGACGTGGTACGCGAAGATTCTTGTGGCACTCATCGTTGCAGCACTTCTGGCATGGTCGATGTCCACGGTGCAAAGCGGAACAACAGGCGGCGATGGGCTTACGGTAGCGGGAAAGATTATCAGCGGCATTTTTCATCCGGACACAGCGCTCTTATTTAATTTTACAACCTCCGGCGTGGCGTATCTGCTGTTGGAGACAATGTGTATCGCATTTCTGGGTACGATTGTGGGAGCAGTGCTCTCGATCCCGCTGTCTTTTCTGGCTGCAGCCAACCTTGTTCCGAAGCCGATTGCACTGATTTTCCGTGTGTTTATTATGGCGATCCGCACAATACCGGCATTTGTATATGGATTGATGTTCATCCGTGTGACGGGACCGGGACCATTTGCGGGACTTCTGACGATGTCCCTGTGCTCGATCGGTATGATCAGCAAGATGTTTATTGAGAGTATCGAAGACCTTGACACCAAGATACTGGAATCGCTTGATGCAGCGGGATGCACGATGTTCCAGAAGATCCGTTATGGCATTCTGTCACAGTTATTCCCGGACTTTATGTCAACGTTAATCTATCGTTTTGACATGAATCTTCGTGATGCGACTGTGCTTGGTCTGGTAGGTGCCGGCGGTATTGGTGCGCCGCTTATTTTTGCAATGAGCGCGTACAAATGGAATCAGGTGGGTGCAATCCTTGCAGGACTGATCGTGCTGATTCTGATTGTGGAGGTAATCTCCACAAAGATCCGTGTGAAGCTGACGCGGGGATAACTATAATACGACTGAGGGATAAGATGGAACAAACGTTAAAGATATATTTTACCTCGGATGTTCACGGGTATTTTTACCCAACGACTTACGGGGATTTGAAACGAAAAGATCTGGGGCTGTTCTCGTTTGCCCGGGATTTCAAAAAAGATGAGAATACACTGGTAATTGATGGCGGAGATATATTGCAGGGCTCCGCCTTTGCCTACTATTGCAGGCAGAAGTCAGGATCGCCGCAGGCCATTGTGGATATCATGAACGACTGCGGCTACGATTATTATACGCTCGGCAACCATGATTTTAATTATGGGATGGACTATCAGAACGCTTACATAGAGGCTCATCACGGCGCGTGTGTCTGCCAGAATGTTGTAGATGAGGCGGGAAGAGCATGCCATCCGTATGTGATCCACACGCTTGGAAACGGACTCCGGGTCGGGATTGTCGGTATTGTGACAGACTATGTGAATGTGTGGGAGCGGAAGGAAAATCTCGCGGGAATTTGCATTACAGACCCATTTGAGGCGGCAAAAGAGGCGCTTTTGCATCTGAAAAAAGAGGTGGACATTACGCTTTGCATCTACCACGGCGGATTTGAGTGTGATTTAAAGACCGGAGAGCGCCTGCAGAAGACGACGGAGAATGTCGGATACCGCATCTGTAAGGAACTGGATTTTGACATTCTGCTGACCGGGCACCAGCATATGTCCGTCCCCGGGCAGACGGTGAATTCGCTCAAAGACAGCATCGCTTTCTGCGCGGACGCGGGAGTTCGCCATGTAAGCGCATATATTTTAAAAATAGAAGAGGGCACGCGTTTTTATGAGAAACGCGGCGAGCTGACTCTGCCGGACGAAGATGCGACCTGCGAGCTGTATCTGACCGCGTGCGAAGAACTCGAAAAACGCGGATTCATGCAGTATGAGATATCGAACTTTGCAGAGCCCGGATACGAGAGCCGCCACAATCTGAAGTACTGGGACTGCGACGAATATCTCGGCATAGGTCCGGCGGCGCACTCGTTTATAGACGGCAGGAGATTCTTTTTCCCGCGCTATATAGAGAGCTTTATCGCAGGCTGCGAGCCCACAGACGACGGCGAAGGCGGGAGCTTTGAAGAGTATCTTATGCTCCGTCTGCGGCTGAACAAAGGTCTTGTGTTTTCAGAAGCAGAAGAGCGGTTCGGACACGGCGTGCCGGAGGATATAATCAAAAAATGCATTGAGTTTTCAAAAGCCGGTCTGACGGTCTGCGACAGCGAGCACATCGCACTGACAAGGCAGGGTTTTCTCGTCTCAAACGCGGTTATATCCGAGCTGATATAGGCAGTTGCAAAAATAGTCAAAAAGTCCTTGACGGCTATGGAAAAATTTTATATAATGTCCTTTGCAGCCGAATAATGAGTGGTGGAGTCTGTCATAATCCGTCAAATATGCGGATTATTTATTTGAGGTTGAAGCAATGCGGTTTTTGTGTTGCCATGCTTAAAATGAAGTGGCGGTTTCGCGCTCCGGTAGGGAGCGCGTTTTCTTTGGGGAAAAATCGGTCGCTGAGTGTTCGCTGCGAAAAAAATATTTTGGAGTGTGAAGCATGAGCAGTATCACTATAACCGCACTGGTGCTCTTCGCGACGACGTATATTCTTATGATGGCGTTTCAGAAGATCCGCCCCTATGTCGCTGTTGCATCGGCAGTTATCTTCGTTGTCCTCGGCACTATTGCCGCATTCAAGCCCGATCTTTTCGGCGCAGACTTTTTCTCCCTCGGTTCAGGGAACTCTTTCAACTATACTTTCAAGGCGGCTGTCGGCGAAATCGACTGGAACGTCATTATGATGATAGCCGGCACCATGGGCACTGTCTATCTCTTTATCGAGTCCAAGATGCCGCAGCTGATGAGTGACGTTCTTATATCGAAGATGCCCAATATCAAGTGGGCTGTCGTCTGCATGAGCCTTTTCGCGGGAATCGTCTCCGCGTTCGTTGACAATGTCGCTACCGTTCTTATGATAGCGCCCGTCGCACTTGCACTGTGCAAGAAGCTCAACATCTCCCCTGTCCCGAGCATTATCTGCATCGCCGTTTCGTCGAACCTCCAGGGTGCGGCGACTCTCGTCGGCGACACGACTTCAATTCTGCTCGCCAAGGCGGCAAACCTCGATTTCTCCGACTTCTTCGTTGACGAGGGCAAGCCCGGCATGTTCTGGGTCGTTGAAGCGGGCGCACTTGTCAGCGCGCTGATAATTCTCTTCATGTTCCGCAAGGAGAACGACAAGATACATATCAACGACCGCACGAAGGTTGAGGACAAGTTCCCGACCTTCCTGCTTATTGCGACTGTTGTCTGCCTCATCGCCGTTTCGTTCATTCCCTACAAGAGCAACGCGGCCGAGGGTCAGTTCTACAAGCCCGAGATAACCAACGGCCTTATCTGCATGTTCTTCTTCTTTGTCGGCATAATCCGCGAGCTGTTCCGCAAGAACACCGAGATAGTCAAGAACGCATTCAAAGAGATCGACTACTACACCATCATTCTTCTGACCGGTCTTTTCGTCGTCATCGGCGGTATAAAGAACGCGGGCGTTATTGATATCATCGGCAACGCCATATCGAAAGTCGGCGGAAGCTCCGGCAGCGTGTTCATCGTCTACACTGTTATAGTCTGGATGTCCGTCATTCTCTCGGCATTCATCGACAATATTCCCTATACCGCTACCATGCTCACCGTTATCCCGGTCATCGCCGTCAACCTCGGCATCGACCCGAAAATCATGTACTACGGTCTGCTCTGCGGCGCGACCCTCGGCGGCAACCTGACCCCGATCGGCGCATCCGCGAACATCGCGGGCATCGGCATTCTCCGTAAGGAGGGTCACGAGGTAAAGGCAACGACATTCATGAAATACGGCGTACCCTTCACCCTCGCGGCGGTCATAACCGGATATCTTCTCATCTGGCTCATCTGGAAGCCGTAAAAAATAAAAACAAAAGCAAAAGTCCCGGTTCCGAAAGGAGCCGGGATAAATTTTAGCCCGGCGAAAACCGAGGGCCTAAAGCAGTCCGTGTCCCGGCAGTGATGTTCACCGAGGCTTTTCTTGCGTATATTGAAGCCGCGCGATGTGCTTGGATGAATTGATAAATTGGGATTTGTCGCAGAATCTATTTAGGCTCCCCTGTAGGGGAGCTGGCTCGGCGTAAGCCGAGGCTGAGGGGTTATTTCGCTTCATTCAAGGTAATAAATATATACGGTGGGGCA
>ERZ780148.2427-NODE-2427-length-10776-cov-2.954202_pt1 | contig 10776 bp, 7 predicted proteins | sample MGYA00510984_ERZ780148 | MGnify/ENA primary metagenome ERZ780148 (study PRJEB29588, sample SAMEA2160902) | human gut metagenome | biome: human gut; feature: human-associated habitat; material: faeces | place: Denmark | collected 2008/2010 ...
AAAATTATAAATACCTTATAAATATATTTAAAATAGAACGACGGCGGATACCGAGGATTTCGATACCCGCCGCCGCGCGTTATTATATTATAGGTTGTAATAAGGGATAAGGAATACGAGGGAAATTGCGATAAAGATCAAGCCCACGATAAGGAGATAGGCGAAACTGCGCTTCTTCTCTTTTTTCGCTTGCTTGTACTCGTAAAAGTCCTTGTATTTCCGCTTGGTCACGTCTTTTCTCAAGCCGTCGAAGATCAGTACTACGGCGTAGGCTAGCATATCGAACGCGCCGCCTTCGGTCGCGACAACCAGCAGCCCCACGCACGCGATAATCACGCCCGAAGCGAAGAACGCGTTGCAGAGTATTTTCATTACGGCGACCGTATCGGTCTGGCTGAAAATTCCCTGCACGAGCGTCGCGAAGAACGCCAGCAGCAAGCCGACCAAAGTCGTTATTCCGTAACGAAGCAGAGTTTTTTTCACTGCTTATCTCCTTGTTCGATCTGACTGCGGTAGCGGTCGAATTCCGCTTCGTTGCAGTACACGAAGTGACCCGGTTCGACCTCGCGCATAACGGGCTTGTCGACGCTGTAATCGTGTTCGGCGAGCGGGTTATAGACGATACGTTTACGCATTTTTTCGTAAGCGGGATCGGGAAGCGGGATCGCGGACAGCAGCGACCGGGTGTACGGGTGCAGCGGATGCGCGAAAAGTTCGTCCGACGGCGCAAGTTCCACGAGTTTGCCGAAGTACATAACTCCGATACGGTCGGAGAAGTACTTGACGACGGACAGATCGTGCGCTATGAACAGAATCGTAAGCGACAGTCGCTTTCTGAGGTCGTTCAAAAGGTTTATGACCTGAGCCTGAATGGACACGTCGAGCGCGGAAATAGGTTCGTCGGCGATAATCAGTTCGGGACGAAGGATAATCGCGCGGGCGATACCGATACGCTGACGCTGACCGCCCGAGAATTCGTGCGGATAACGACCTGCGTGTTCGGGGCGAAGCCCTACGAGGTCCAGCACTCGATAGACTTGCTCGTCGATGTACTGTTTATCCTTGATGCCGCGGATAATCAAGCCCTCGGCAATGATTTCGCGCACGGTCATTCTGGGGTCGAGCGAAGCGATAGGATCCTGGAAAATCATCTGAATATCGTTCATGATACTCGATTTTTTCGCCAGCCTGATCTTCTCGCGCTTTTCCTTTTCGAGCGCGGCTTTCTTCTCTTCGTCGCCCTCTTCCGCGATCAAAGCGTCGTACTCTTTCGTAATCGCGTTTACGCGTTCTTTCCGATAGTCCTTATCGAAGTTCTTGTCGTCGTAAACCGCGGAACGGATATTCTCCGTCTGCTCTTTTACAACCGTGTGATACTTCTCTTCCGCTTCGGCGACTAACAGTTCGGCTTCTTCGATACGCTTTTCGGCGTCGTCGATTTGTTTTTCCGCGTCTTCGATCTCGGTTTCGTTATCGGCTATCTTCTTTTCGGCGGCTTTAAGCGCGTTCAACTCCTTGAGGCGGGCCCTGTACTCCGCTCTCGCCTTTTTGACCGCGTCGCGGTAAGAACCGATGCCGGCGGAAACGCGCACGCCCTTGAAGTACACGCTGCCGGAAGTAATGTCGTAAAGTCTGATAATCGAGCGTCCGGTAGTGGTTTTGCCGCAACCGCTCTCGCCGACAAGCCCGAAAACTTCGCCCTTGTAGACTTCGAAATTCACGTCGTCGACAGCTTTGAGCACGTTGGGACCGGATTTAAAGTACTGGCACAGATGCTCAACCTTCAGTAACGGTTGTTGCGCTTTCATAAGACGCCCTCCTTGCTTTCATTCTTTCTATACGCTCGGTAACGGACTTCGGCGGGGCGACCTTGGGCGCGTCGGGGTGCAGCAGCCACGTAGCGGCGTAGTGCGTGTCCGAAACGCGGAACATAGGCGGTTGCTCCTCGAAATCGATTTTGAGCGCGTAGCGGTTACGCTCGGCAAAAGCGTCGCCTTTCGGCGGGTGGATCATATTCGGCGGAGTGCCGGGGATCGCCTCTAACGCTTCTTTGGTGTCAAGATCGGGCATGGACGACAGCAGTGCCCAGGTGTACGGGTGCGCGGGCGAGTAGAAAATATCGTCCGCAGTGCCGATCTCCACGATCTTGCCCGCGTACATAACGGCAACTCTGTCCGCCATGTTCGCCACGACGCCGAGGTTGTGCGTAATGAAAATGACCGACAAGTCGCGTTCCTTTTTGACCTTGTTGATAAGTTCGAGGATCTGCGACTGGATAGTTACGTCGAGCGCGGTAGTTGGCTCGTCGCAAATAAGGATATCAGGGTCGGCGGACAGCGCGATCGCGATAACGATACGCTGGCGCATGCCGCCCGAGAACTCGAACGGATACTGGCGGTATCTGCGCGCGGGATCGGGAATACCGACCTCTTTCAGCAGTTTGATCGCGCGGGTTTTCGCCATTCCGCGAGTGACCTTGTACGCGACGCCGGAAGCCTTAGCCTTGAGATAATCGATGACCGCAACGGTCTTATCCTCTTCGTTGCGTTCCTTTATAATCTCCGCCGCGAACGAACTCTCGATACGCTCCAGAACGTTGTAAATATCCGCCTTGGCAGCGGCGACGTCTGCGGTATTGTCCTCGCCGGCCTTGCTGTCTTTGCTTCTTCCGACCGCGCCGAAGTACTCGTCGAGCGCCGCCTTAAGGCTGGACGCAAACGTATACGACAGCGGATCTTTGACGACCTCGAGCGGGTCGATACTCTTCTTTACCACCGCCGCCATAGCCTTAGCCGCGGCTTTGAATTCCTTTTTGACGGGCGTTTCGACTTCGAAAACCGCCTTTTGCTCGGCGATAACCTCGAGAGCGCGTTCTTTAGCCGCGACCGAAACCTTGTGCGAGTACTCTACCCCGCGCTTGGCTTCGTCGATAAACGCGAGCATAAAATTGTCGTCGAGGTACTTGCGCAAGAAAACGTTGAGCTCGTTCACCTCGAGATCGGGCAACGGCTCGGTCGCGAAAGTGAGGTAATAACCCATCGCGAAGAAGTTCGGCATCGGCTTTACTACCGCTTCCGACAGTATCTCACGAATAGTTTCGAGCGAAGTTTTCACGACTTCGTAATCGCAGTTGTCGACGTGTTTAGCCTTTTTCCCGGTCAAGTCAGCGAAAAAGTTCTTCGTCTTTTGCACGATCGTAAGTCTGATTTGCTCGGCGACGGCTGCGATAGCGGCTTTGAGTTCCTCTGCGCGATCGCTGACGACATAAGCGTTCTCGGCGCGCGCAGCGCTCTCCAAAACCTCTTCTATGTCGCCGCGAATACGCTCGGTCGAACTCTTCTCGATGCGGAACAGCACTTCCTCGATGTTCTCGAGCGCGTCGTCCGCACCTTGCTTGGCGCGGTTGTAGGCGTTTTCGAGTTCGAGGTGCTTGCATTCGAACTTGTCGAAGTCCGCGCACATCTGCTTGTGACGGAGCGCGACGTCGGCGCTGAGTTCGTCGCCCATGGCTTCGTCCATGCGTTCGCGCACCTTTCTGAGCATATAGTTAAAGTCGTTTCTGGACTCTTTCTGATTGCGCTTGCCCTTTAAGAGCATCGCCTCGGTAAGTTGCTTGCCGACTCGCATGATCGGGTTAAGGCTGGACATCGGGTCCTGGAAAATCATAGCGATTTTGTCGCCGCGAAGCCGGTGGAATTCCTCTTCGCTGATTTTCATAAGGTCACGACCGTCGTAAAGGATCTCGCCGCCCTCTTTGATGGCGTTGCCCGCGAGTATGCCCATGACGGCGCGGTTGGTGACAGACTTGCCCGAGCCGCTCTCGCCGACGATAGCGAGCGTTTCGCCCTTATAGAGGTCGAACGAAATGTCGCGCACCGCCTGCACGTTGCCGTCCGCGGTACGGAACGAAATCTTAAGGTTGTTTACGGTAAGTTTTTTCTGCTTTTGCTCCATAACTGAACCTCCTTAATCGCTGCCGCGTAGCGACGGGTTGAAAGCGTCGCGCAAGCCGTTACCGAACAAGTTGAAACTCAGCATAAGCAGCGCTAAGAATATGGACGGGAACAGAATGATATGCGGGAAAGTGGATAAGTACGGCTGACCGGAAGCGAGCAGAGTGCCTACGCTCGTGAGGTTACCGGACGACAGATTGATAATGCCGAGGTAACTGAGGTTGGTTTCCGAATAAATCATGCCGGGGATAACGAGTACGCTGCCGGTAATGAGCGTGCCGAGCGCGTTGGGGAAAATATGCTTGAACATAAGTCTGCCGTCGCGAGCGCCCAGCGTACGCGCCGCAAGCACGTACTCCTGGTTCTTGTAGCGATAGAACTGCATACGCGTTCTCGAAGCTATCGAGAGCCAGCCGGTAAGAAAGAACGCTATAAACAGTATCAGCATCTGACTGCTCGAACCCATATAAAGTTGCAGCAGCGTAATGACGATCATGAACGGTACGGCTGCGAGAATATCGGAGATACGCTCCATGATAAGGTCGACTTTGCCGCCGTAATAGCCCTCTATCGCGCCGTAAATCGCGCCCACGAACAAGTTGACCGAAGCCACGATTATCGAGAATATGAACGAGAATCTTGCGCCCGAAGCAAGCGCTGTGAACACGTCCTGCCCGGTCGCCGTAGTGCCGAAAAGGAACGACGGCTCTTTGATCCCATCCTTAAGCACGTACGAATGATAGTAAATATAGTACTCGTAGTAGTTTACGCGCACTTCCCAACCGGTGTCGACGGGAATAGCGTATTCGTACTCTATGCCTTCAGGCTCGGGAATACGGATAGACTCGTACCGGTCGATTCGGGTCCCCCCTACCGCGTGCGACTTGTAAACCGGGATAATGTTTCCGTTTTCGTCGTAAACGGTCTGAGTCTTGCCCTTGTAACGCTTGGTCTTGTAGTAATAGTTCGCGTCGGTCTGGTCCTGAACCGCCTCGGGTCTGTCCTTTTTCCTTATCGTCGGGTAAAGCACCTGTTTGCCGGTTTCGCTCTGATAAGCCTGAAGTCTAAGGTACTCGTCGTTGTTAAGGCGCATGTAAACCATGCCGTTTTTGTGGTACGAGTCCATACGGAAGCGGTACATTTTGTTGCCGTCTGATTCGATAATTTCGTATTCCTGATTTTTAACGGCGTTATGCCCGGTTTCCAGTCCCATGGCGTAAAGTCTGCGGAACGCTTCTTCGTTCATCGTTTCTTCCGAGCAGCCGTCCCAGAACGAAGTGCTCGCAAAAATCTTGCTTTTCGGGCGGGTGAACGTGTAGTACGCGTCGGAATAGTCGACCGTATACGCCGAGCATAACGGAGCGATTATCGCGAACAGAATAAGCGCGATAATAATGCAAGCCGCAACGACCGAGCCTTTGTTCTTGCAGAAACGGCGGAAAGCGTCGCGTAAATAGCCCACGGGCTTGGTCGTGAGTTCACGCTCGTGAGTAAAGTCCTGCGCTTCGGCGAACTCGAATTTTTCTTTGGGTATGCTTTTTATTTCGTCCATGTTACTTCGCCCCCATTCTTATTCTAGGATCGATAAAGCCGTAACTGATATCGACGACGATGCCCGCAAGCAAGCCTACGAGCGTATAGAAGCCCGACAGCAGCATAAAGAAATCGTAGTCGCTGACTTGTATCGAAGTAAGGTAAAGTCTGCCCACGCCCGGGATAGCGAAAATATTCTCTATGATCATCGAGCCGGACAGCACGCTGACGAACTCGCTGAGTATCATGGGGAAAATCGGCACCATTGCGTTGCGGAGCGCGTGGCGAACGGTCGCCTGACCGCGGGTAAGCCCCTTGGTGCGGGCGAGCAACATATATTCGCCGGTCAGCACTTCCGTAAGTTCCGCGCGCGTAAAACGCGTGTAGCCCGCGATCGAGCCCAGGCACAGCGAAAGCGTCGCCGGCATCATCGAGCGGAACATGCTCCAGGTGAAGTATTCCGTACCCGTATTCATCATGAGCGGGAACCACTGGAGTTTGAAGCAAAGAACGTACTGAATAAGGAACGCGTACACGATCGACGGTACGGAAATCATAAGCATAACGCCGGTGGAAATCACCTGATCCTGCCACTTATTCTTCTTGAGCGCGGCGAAAATGCCGAGACCGATACCGATAGGCACGCCTATCAGCGTGGAATATACGTTGATAAGTACCGTGGGTGGGAGGCGCGATACGAACGCGTCCCATACGGGCTGATTTTTGTACTCGGGCATATTAACGCCCACGCCGAAATCGCCGTGCAGGAAAATTCTCTTAAGATAATTGAACAACTGTACGGGGATAGGGTCGTAATATCCTCTCGCTTTTATCGCGGCTTCCAGCATCGCTCTGTCCGCGCCGATTGCGTCCTGTATCGTGATAGGCAAAAGTTTGATAAGGACGAAGCACATCAGCATAATTACGCAGAACGACAGCAGAAGCAACCCGATACGCTTGAGTATGTATTTGAACATATACATTGTAGGTAACTCCTCTTACCGAAAAATATACGCAAAGAGCGAAGACATAAACCTGCCTTCGCCCTTTACGTTATGACACACTTAAATTACTTCGTATAATCAAGCGTTTTGTTGGGCTGCGAAGCAACGTATTCGGTCCACTTTGCGTCGCTGTAGTTATAGGTCATATAACGAACGCCGCCGTAGGACATAAACGTGTTGTATTCGTAAGTCGCGTATTCGGTCTTGTAGGAGTGTAACTGAGCAGAGAACGAATAGAACGTCGGGATATCCCAGTAGGACTGGAGCGCAGCCTGTTCGAGCGCCGCTACGATTGCGAGTCGACTCTCGGTCGGATAAAGACTGAAATCCTCAGTTCCGCCCGAGCCGGTGAGGCTGTTGTACCAGTCGTCAATGGTAAGCGTGTACTCTTCGTTATCGCCTGCCGCATTCTTAAAGGAAAGCTTAAGCGACTCTTTGGACGTATCCCAGCCGCTGTTGTAACGCAAGCTGTTCATATTCATGCTTACTTCGGAACCGATAAAGTAGTACGGGTTCCAAGCGCCGCCGCTGTAGCCGCTCGCCGGAGCGATTTCGTACTGACCGCTACGGAAATCATTCGCCCACTGTTTGCCGTGAGTACCCTCGAATTCGGTTTCGAATCTACCCTCAAGCGCGGTGCCTTTCATGAGCTCAACCCATGCGCTGTTAAGGAAGTCGTAGTGTCTGCGAGTAGCTGTGGTATCTTCGCTGGTACCGAATTTAAGAACGACTTTGTCGGTGTCCTTAATATCGCCGGCTTCCTTAGCCGCCGCATAAGCTTTGTTAACGAGCTCGCGAGCAAGCGTAATGTTGTAACCGGTAAGCGCTTCCTCTGCGTCGTCGATATTGTCGTAAGTGGTAGCGCCGACAGTCCATTTGCCGGTTGCTTCGTCGTAAGTTGCGCCGTAAGCACGGAGCAACGCTTTTTTAGCAACTTCGGTATCGCGATAACGACCGCCGTTAGCGACGTCGTAGTAATGCATCGAGTTGAAGTAACCGAGACCTGCGAGCGAACTGGTGGTAGCCGCCTGAGCGTAAGCCGCGCGGTCGATAGCGAGCGAAAGTGCTTTACGGAAATCGCTTTGCATCAAAATGGTCTTGTTGACGTTAGCACCCGCTTTTTTCTGCTGTTCTTCCAGCGCTTTGCGAGAGGACTGCAAGTGTACGGAAGCGACGAGGTCGCTAGGCGTAAAGACAGCCTGCGAAGAAGTACGGTAGGTCGCCGCGACGGACGGATCGATACCGATTTCGTCGAGTTCGCCGAGTTGGAACGACTGCCATGCGGTGTTCCATTCGGGGATAGTACGGCAGACGATATAATCGGTCTGATACTGACCCTCGTATTCTTTCATGCCGTAACCATACCAGTTAGCGTTCTTGGAAAGCGTATAGGTCGTGCCTGCCTGATAGTCGGTCAGCATATACGGACCCCAACTTGCAGTGGTTGCAAGCGACGAGCCGTAATTGCTGGTCCAGAGGGTCGCGCCCTCTACCGGGGCTTTTTTGCTCGCTTCGTAAAGGTCGCGCTTTACGAGCGGGAGATCCTGCATATAGTATGCGGTTTCATAAGTAAGATTGCCGTTTTCGTCGATAAAATTGAACGTGTTGTCGAATATCAGGGTGAGTTCATATTCGCCGGTAGCCATGATGCCGACGTCGCTCATAGACATAGCGGGATAAGTGTAGTAAGTAACAAAGAAGTCAAGTTCCTCGTTAGGTGCGGTCTTCCAACTTGCAATTATTTGATCCCAAGTCGCTTTAAGCGCGGCGTCAGCCTTGATTTCGGAGAACTTTTTGCCCTCAAGCGCAAGGATTTGTTCTTTGGTTGCCTCAATTTTTTTATTGAAACCATTTTTTACAAGATACTCAGCAACATCTTCCGCAGTAAAACTTTCCGGGAAGCCCATGCTGGTACGCATACTGCACAACGCCGCACCGTATTTTTCGGTATTCTCCGCGGTATTTCCTAACGTGAAGACAATCTTATCATCAAGGTCGGTAACGTAATCGGTATAAGGACCGTCAGCCGGGAACCAATCGGAAGAATTCTGATATACGTAATTTCTTGCGTTATGTAAAATCGCGTTGCCGCTGTAATACTCGGAAGCAAGACGGTTCTTAAACTTCGGATCGAGGGCCTGTTCCATCGAGTAAACGAAGTCCTCCGCTTTGATTGCGGTGCCGTCGTTCCATTTAAGGTCGTTACGAAGCGTAAGTTTCCAGGCGCGGTTGCCGGTAGTGCCTTCGGCAATACCCCACTTCTCGTTGCCGGCGTACTGAGCCGTTACGTCCTCGAGTTTGGTCGCAGCGGAATACTGAATGGTGAAAGCGCCGTCGATAATTTCGCCCGCAGCGTCGCGCTTGAAGTCGAATTCAAAGAATGCGCTGTTAAGATAGTTGCTGACCTGTCTGTCGTTGTTATCGGTCTGAGTAAGCAAGTTCCAGTTGGACGGGCTGGTCGCAGTGTACGTTCTGTAGGTATAGGTGCCGGTGGCTTCGGGACCTTTATCGGGATCCTTATCGGGACCGGGCTTATTTCCCCCCCCCGCACAAGCAGTCATACCCAGCGTCAGAGCCATTACCAAGGCAAGGACCAACGCAAAGAGTGATTTTCTGTGATTTTTCATTCTACTACTGTTTCTCCTATTATAGACTTCTAGAGTGGCTCGAAGAAAAACGTTTTTACGGTATTTACCGCGCGACCAAAGCGTTTTTCCTTTCCCCACTCTAGTTATGTGAAGTATTATACAGTTTCAAGCTCAATATGTCAACCATTTTAACAATGATTTCACAAAAATTTCACAAAAAATTTTAATTTTTCTTTATTTTTCTATAAATTTCCTCGCCGATTTGACCTTTTTACCCCTTTTTGCCCGCTCTCCCCGCACCTATGTCATCAAAAATTCCCTCTCGCCCGCCCAATTCCCTCGTTTGTGATACCTTTGCGATAACCGCACGTGCGTGGGGTATTGAGTTATATCCGTTACGCGGGTGGTATTTTTGCTTCGCAAAAGTGATATACGGCTATCGCCGTGCGATATTCGCACCCCCCCCCGCGCGAGTTAAGGATTATTATTCGCTCCATGCAGGGGATTCCACGCCTATCGCTATTCGTCCTACTATTCGGGGCGAATAGCGATAGGCTCTGAATGACGCGGTAAGAGTAAGGCTACGCGATCGAACGAGCAGCCATACTGCTACCCCGTCATTCAGAGGAGTAACGGCATTGTCCCACTATCAAGGGCAATGCCGCCACGCGTGGAATCCCCCCCGCTACAGAGAGATACCAAACCTTATACGTCATCTTGAGCGGAGCGATAGCGAAGTCGAAAGATCTAGGCGTAGCCGCATATATTATATTTTTACGCTTCGCCGGATTCCCGGGGCTGCGCTCGGAATGACGTATTAGGTTGGCTATTATTTAAAAGCAATATTCAGTCCTACTCTTACCTCGTCATTCAGAGAGAAAAGGCAATTGCCCAAATTCACGGGGCAATTGCCTTTTCTCGTGGAATCCCATACTTAGAACAAGTACTTTTCCTTATTATTTATAAAAACATATCATTGTCTTAAGAACAGATATGTTATCAGCGCGATAGCGACCACGAACAGCGTCACGACCGCGACAAGGAATACCCACGCGACGATTCTTATCGGGCGGCTTTCGCTTTTCAACCCGCCTGCCATGCATAACAGCGATATAACGCCGGTAAACAGTTGCCCGCCGTAGACCATGAGCGCAATAGGGATAACGACTATCAGCGCGATTCCTTGACCGGCGTCGCCGCTTGCGTTCGCTTCCGCTATCGCAGAGAACAGAAACGTCGTCGCGAACACGAAGCACGCGATAGACAACGTTCCGAACACCGCTCCCGCTATGACTCTGCCTTTTTTCATATTTTCACCTCGTATTATAATTATTATAATAATGCTAATGGATAAGGACAAGCCGTTGCTTATCTTTTACCCGACCTTATAAATCCGCTCACCTATTGCCGCCGGGGTTTTTGTACTCGACGGAAACGCGCACCGGACCTTGCGCGGTGATTTTATAGAACTCGAGTCGATCGGAATACTCGTAAATCAGCATATTCGGATCCATGCGGGTGCGGAAAATCGCGGGCTTTTCGGGTACTGCGGTCGGGAACGGCACAGCCGCGCTTTCCTCGCCTCTGCCGCCGCGCGTAAACTCGTCGGCGCGTCCGAAGTCACCGCGATTCGACCTCAAAAAGTCGTTGTCGCGCGTAAAGTCGCGGTCGCGGCGGGCAAAGTCGTCCGTCTGTTCC
>ERZ780148.2433-NODE-2433-length-10750-cov-5.703787_pt1 | contig 10750 bp, 12 predicted proteins | sample MGYA00510984_ERZ780148 | MGnify/ENA primary metagenome ERZ780148 (study PRJEB29588, sample SAMEA2160902) | human gut metagenome | biome: human gut; feature: human-associated habitat; material: faeces | place: Denmark | collected 2008/2010 ...
ATGCTTCTCGATATTAGACTTAATTGTCTTTAACATATTAAGGTCTGCAAATGAAATTGCTTTTTTAGTATTATTCAAGGATTTTGACTTAATATATTCATCATATCTTAATACAAAATCCTTAGCAATAGATAACTTAGCATCTTCAGATAATTTATTACTATAAGCTTTGTTATAAGAATCTAATAATAATTTATCATTATCTTCTAATGGATTAGTATCTTTAAATATAGAAAAAACTTTTTTAAATAAAACTTTATTACTCATCTCATCTATTGCAATACTATAATTATTACTATTATTCTTTTCACTCTGCATTATATCATTTAAAATATCTAAATCATTCATTTCTTTAGTACTACTAACTTCTACTTTCTCATTTCCTATCTTACTCATAATTCCTCCTAACTTATAATTTCCAATAGCATTTCATAGTGACTCTTATGTACTTCATTAACTTTCTTTAAAAGTTCTTTTACATCTTTATCACCTACTAACTTTAAATACTCTTTACTCTTCTTAGCCATAACTAAATTCCAGCTAAGCATATCTTTAATATAACTTAAATCTTTAGTACTAATTATATTAGGTACTTCTTTCATTTTATCACTCTCCTACTTATATTATTTTCTAAACACCCACAATAATACTTCCTATATCTACCAATATATTTTTTAGAACACTGTATATACTATTTAATGTGAATATTTTAAAAATAATTAGCACTCACTATTGACAAGTGCTAATAAAGGTAGTATAATGATAATTGTAAGGAGATGATATTATGAGTTTATTACCAGGAAGATTTTATTTAGATGATTTCTTTAATGATTTTGAACCAGAAAAAAAAGTTATGAACATGAATTGTGATATTTATGAGAAAGAAGGTAAATACAACATCGTAATGGATATCCCAGGATTTGACAAAAAAGATGTTAAAATTGAAGTTGAAGATGGATATCTTACAATATCTGCTCACAAGAGTGAAAAACATGAAGACAAAGATAAACACTACATTAAAAGAGAAAGATATTCTGGTTCATTCAAAAGAGAATTCTATATTGGCGATGTAAATCATGAAGATATCAAAGCTGAATTTAAAGATGGAACATTAAGAGTAATAGTTCCAGAATCCCCTAAGAAAGACAACAAAAAACTTATTGATATTGAATAAATCTAAAACTAAGGAGCAACCGCTCCTTAGTTTTTTCTACTGAAAGATTTTACACACAAAAGAAAAATCTTTCACTTGAAATGAAAGACTTACTTCTTTTCTTTTTCTTCACGCTCTAATTGTTTATAATCAATTTTACCCAAATTAGTTCTAGGTAAACTACTTCTAAACTCTATTTGATAAGGCTGACTATACTTAGCAAGATACTCTAAACATAGTTTTTTAATCTCTCTTCTAACAGTGTCTTCTCTTGCCCCACTCTTTAATACTACAAAAGCTTTAGCTACTTGAGATTTATAAGGATGATCTACTCCTATAACACAAACCTCTTCTACCATAGGATGTTTCATAATAACACTCTCAATATGATTAGGATACAAATTATACCCACTAGATATAATAATTCTCTTAAGTCTACCATCAAAATAAACAAACCCGTCTTTATCCATCTTACCCATATCTCCAGTATGAAGCCACACTACATTGTCTTTATCTTTTTCTAAAACTTTCTTAGTCTCTTCTGGATCATTCAAATACCCTAGCATTACATTAGGTCCACTTATAAGAATTTCCCCCACAGTATTAGCTGGAACTTCCTTATTAGTTTCAATATCAACTATCTTATATGTACAATCTTGACAAGGTATACCAGTTGAGCCTAATTTCTGATGTTTATCAGGTAAAAAACTACTAGCCCCAGACCCTTCAGTTAACCCGTATCCTGGTCTAACAGTCGCACTAGAGCCTCTTTCCCTCATAAACTTATCAACTTTGGTCTTTAACTCAGCACTAACAACATCTCCTCCTGTAATAATACATTTAACAAAAGACATATCCATATTTTGTAAGCTAGCATCATTGATCATAGTTTGTAATAATGCTGGCACTCCCACTATATAATTAGGTTTATACTGCTTAATTAACCTACCAAACGTTTTATAATTAAACACAGGAATAAGTATACAAGTAACCCCATAAGTTAAAGGTGTATGTATGCACACATCAAGCCCAAATGCATGAAATATTGGCATAATTGTTAAAACGGTATCCCCATCTTTTACTGGAGTTATCATAGTGCCAGTTTGCATAGTCGCAGCATTAAAGTTTCTATTACTAATTACTATCCCCTTAGGTTTACCTGTTGTTCCACCACTATATAAAATTACTGCTCTATCAGTAGTCTTTCTCTTAACCTTATATTCTCCATCATATAAGTATCCAAAATCAATAAAACTACTCCAACTAAGTAAATACTCATTATTATAGTCTACCTTAATCTTTCTACCCTGTGTAAGCTTATAAGCATATTTTGTAATTGTACTCATCTTATCTGCAGCAGACAAAACAACAACTAATTCTACACTAGTATTCTTTATCACATTTAATAACTTATCCAAACTAATATCTATACAAAAAACATACTTACTTTTAGATAAACACAAATAATTTTCTATCTCTTTTTCAGCACTCAAAGGATGTATCATATTACTAACTGCACCTATCATATTAATTGCATAAAAGAGAACTACTGCCTGTGGAATATTAGGAGAACACACTGTAACTATATCGTCTTTTTTAACCCCAATACTCTTTAAACTCCTAGCACATTCTTCTATCTCTTTCATTAACTTTTTAAATGTAGCATTAGACCCATAATACTCATAAGCCATATTATTAGGGTTCTTTTCTGCACTCTCTTTAACAAACTCCCATAACATCTTTTCTGGATAATCAAAACTCTTTGGTGTCCACTCATCATAATACTTAACCCATGGTTTACTAATACTTAAGTTTTGTTGTTTCTCTAATCTTTTCATTTACGTTCTCCTCTAGACTTTCTGGCTTATTAAGAATATCTTGCATTAACTTAACAGCCTTAACAAAATAAACTCCATCTGCTATTCTCTCATCTATATTAATACCAAATTCACAAAGGTATCTCTTTTCTTGTTTACCATCTATTAAAACGTACTGTTCCTTTATTTCACCAATAGTCGCAAGTATACTACTTGTTCCAAAATCAGTCAAATTATGATATATTGCTCCACTCTTAATACTTCCCAAATTACTTACAATACAAGTACTATAATATAAGTTATCATCAATTAAACTCTTTGGAAGTAAGTCATGCCTGTCCATCCATTTAATAATCCCAACTACTGGACTTAAAATAAAACCAGGTAACTTAGCTATAATGTTCATACTGTTATTAGTTCCACTTTCCTTTGCATTTCTAACGTTTTCTACAGCCTTCAAAGTCTTCTCTTTAATTGAAAATAAATTATCATTTTTTTCTATCTTAATAACAGACAAAATCTCTTTAGCTTTATCTTCATAATTAACTTTAGCTGTAAAAGCAATACTCACATCTTTTCTATCATAAAATCTTTTATTAACAACAAATCTATTTAACAAAGGTTTATTATAAATTGTCTTAGCAATAAGTGTCATAAATAAATGAAAATATGTAATATCTTTCTCTTTCTTTTTTAAGTTATTCATATACTTAACTAATTCTGTTACATCAAGTAACTGATTAATAAACACATCACTATCACATCTATTAGGCTTAATATAAGGCATTAATACGTGCATTGCGTCTAAATTTTTTACTCTAATTCCATCTCTTCTATTCATTACTCTAACCTCTTTTCTTATGTTCTACTTTATATAATACTCTAAGTACTAATTTACTAGGTAAAACTCTTCCAAAAAAAGAACCAAATTTAACATCTAATCCAGGAAGTATTACTAATTTCTTCTTAAACATCATATCAATAGCATACTTACTTACATACTCTGGTGTTTTACTTCTAATACTAAAGTGCCCACCTGCAACATTATTAAAGTTAGTTTTAACTGGCCCTGGACACAAGCATGACACATTAACTCTACTTTTTTTACGTCTTAATTCCTCATATATGCCTAGAGTATAGCTTCTTACATAACTTTTAGTAGCATAGTATGTATTTAGTAGTGGTCCACCAGGAAGTAAACCAGCGATACTAGCAACATTTAGAATATAGGCATTACTACACTCTTCCATATATTTTAAGCAAGTCTTAGTAATTTTATGCAGACTAGTTACATTGACTTTAACCATGTCCATTTCCCTGTCTAAGCTTACCTCATCATAAAAACCAAAAGCGCCAAACCCAGCACAATTAATAACCACTTCAAACTTTTCTCTTAAAATATACTCACATAATTTCTTAACTTCACTATCATAAGTTAAATCACATACATAAACCCTAGACCTCTTGATACTCTCACTTACCTTAAGTAGTTTGTTTTCATCCTTACTAACAAGAACAACTTCATGTCCTAAACTACTCAAATACTTAGCCATCTCTAGTCCAATCCCACTAGAGCCACCTGTTATTAAACATCTCATTGTCATCACTCTCTAAAACTATTTTATCATAGATTTAACTAAATGAACAGAACTTTTTTAGTTATATACTTTCAAAAAAATTAATTATTTTCTTAATTATAACATCCACAGATATATTTAACCAATTATACTCCTTTAATTTTAAGTTAGTATAAATTCTTTTACTATATAATATTTCTCTTAAACTATCACTTACATCTTTCATATTTTTTTCTTCAAAATTCTCATTATTGAATACATAACATTCAAAATATTTAACAACTTTTTTAACATCAATAGAATAACTTATTAAATAATAAATATCAAACACATCTTTATATCTAGTAGTTTGTTTTCCAAACCGCAGTAAAGATAAAACTTTTTCAACTATTATTTGTTCTTTAGAATTAATTAACAATTTCACTTTTTCATTTGAAGATTTTAAATCAAAATAATACTCCTCTTGAATTAAATTAAAATCTTTATGAACACCTATATCAATTTTAGTTTCTAAAACATTCCCAAAGAAATCCTTAAGTTCAACATAAACTCTTTTACCATTATAATCTTGATGTTTCAAAGGTATTATATTACCTTTAATAGAAATATTCACTCCGTCTTCACCACTACATAAACTTCCAATAAATTCTCTAATTCTATCATCTTCTAAAGAATATTTAATAAAATCTAAATCTATATCTCTAGTAGTTCGTCTCTTATCTTTAGAAATACTATGCATTATAACTCCACCTTTAAGAGTAATATTATCTTTATACTTGCTCTTAAAAAGTTTATAAATAAATACATCCTGTCCTGCCAAAGAACTTGCCGTTTTATACTGATAACCAAGTTCAGTATACTTTTCTATAAGTTTTTCAAAATTTAACAACTATAACACCTCATTCCATATAATATTAGATAGATTATCTTCATTTTTATATAACTTTAAATACTTATCAACCTTTCTAAAATTTAGTTTATCACTAATAGCCCTATAATTACGAATTATTTCTTTATAATACTCTAAAGACATTTTATTTTTATTTCTAACAAGCTCAACTAAAAGTCTCTCTTTGTCATAAATATAAAAACTTCCATCTTTAACCCTTTCAAGTACTTTTCCACTTTCAAATCTTCCTTTAGGCACATAATACTGTTTAACATTTTTATTTTTAATCTTTCTTGCATTACTCAAAGTAGCCAAAGTAGTAACAGTAGGTACAACATCCGTCAAATCATAATAATAAAAAGCACTTTCCATAGTAACAATAGAACTCTTATATTTTTTAGAATAAACAACTAAATCATCTCCAACTAATGTATCAGAATAAATTCCAGTTTCCAATTTATAAAGTTTTTTATTTAAAACTAAAGTTTCTATCTCTTTTCTACTCTTCTTTTTCAAGAGTTCACTATAATTATAAATCATTCCAACCACCATGTCAATTATAACACAATGTCGGGTTATTTTCAATATTTTACCCGACATTGTGTTATTAAGTCACACATAACCATTTAACCCATATACTATAATTGAAAGTGAGGTTATATGAAAAAAATATACTATTATGTTATAAGTATTTTTATTTTAGCTATTTTAGGTTTTACAGGAATATATTATAAATTTAACAAAGAAGAAGATGTTGTTAAAGTTAAAGTTGCAGAAGTTACCCATAGTGTTTTTTATGCACCATTCTATGTAGCGCTTAATAATAACTACTTTGAAGGTTTAGAAGTTACTAAAACTCTAACAAGTGGGGCTGACAAAGTAGCAAGTGCAGTATTAAGTGGAGACACAGATATTGGTTTGTCTGGTCTTGAAGCAACTATTTATGTTTACCAAAATAATGCTAAAGACTATCTAAAAAGTTTTTCTTCTCTTACAAAAAGAGATGGACAATTCTTATTTGGAGACTGCAAGTACAAAGATAATTTTAATGTTGATATATTAAAAGGAAAAAAAGTTTTAGCTGGCCGTTCTGGGGGTATGCCATCAATGGTATTCTTGTATGCTCTACACAAAAACAATATAAATATTAAAGATGTTAACGTTGACTTATCAGTTGACTTTGCAAACCTAAGTGGAGCATATATTGGAAAACAAGGAGACTTTGTTAACTTGTTTGAACCAAACGCATTAGCTTTAGAAAAAGAAGGTTATGGATGTGTACTTTCAAGCATCGGACTTATGAGTGGAGAACTTCCCTATACAGTATTCCATGCTAAAAAAAGTTACATAGAAAATAATAAAGATACAATTAAAAAATTTACTAAAGGTATTCAAAAAGGTTTAGACTTCGTAAAAAATAATGATGCAACTAAAATTGCAGAAGTTATAAAAAGTGAATTTACAAGTACTAGCTTTGAAGACTTAGTAAGTGTTGTAGAAAGATACAAAAACGCTGACAGTTGGTGGGAAAGTACAGTTATCACTGAACGCGCATTTAATAATTTACTTGATTTAATGGAATACAATGGAGTGTTAAAAAGTACTGTTAATTATAACGACTTGGTTTATAATGAATGAAATACTAAAAATTAAACACTTACACAAAACATATAACAGTATATCAAACGAAACACTAGCAGTAAGTGATACATCATTTACTGTATATGATGGGGAGTTTGTCTCATTAGTAGGCTCAAGTGGATGTGGAAAAAGTACCATACTAAACATAATTGCAGGACTAGATAACGACTACACTGGCTTAGTTAAATTTAAAAGTGGCACAACAACAAGCTATATGCTCCAAGACGATACCTTATTTCCTTGGCTTAACGTTCTTGATAATGCATTACTCGGTTTAAAAATACAAAAAAAACTAACAACTGAAAACATTAACTACGTTAAGGGCTTGCTTACAAAATATGGATTAAAAGACTTCATGTACAAAAAAGTAACAGACTTAAGTGGTGGTATGAAACAAAGAGTAGCCTTAATACGAACAATTGCTACAAAACCAAACTTAGTACTATTAGACGAACCCTTTAGTGCACTTGACTACCAAAACAGACTAAAAGTCAGTGTAGACGTATATAACATACTAAAAAAAGAAGGAATAACTACAATTATGGTAACTCATGACTTATCAGAAGCTCTAAGCATAAGTTCAAAAGTAATAGTAATGAGTAAAAGACCAACTAAAGTAAAGAATATTTATAACTTAAACTTTGACAAAAACTTGTCTCCTTTAGAAAGAAGAAAAACTAGTATATTTAACGAATACCTAGACTTGCTATGGAGGGATATAGATGAGTGATAGTAGAAAAAAATTCCTAAGATCCTACCGAAAGAACAAACTAATTATTAAACTATCCCAAATATGCCTAGCATTATCTTTCTTACTAGTCTGGGAAGTATTAGCTAAATATGAAATAATAAACTCATTCATAACAAGTTCTCCTAGTAAAATAGTAGTAACTATAATAAACCTACTTATAAAAGATAATCTAATATACCATATATTTATAACCTTATCAGAAACACTAATTGCATTTATTATAACCCTAATAATAAGTTTAACTTTAAGTATACTAATATATAAAAGTCCTACATTAGACAAAATAATAGACCCATATCTAACAGTAATAAATAGTTTACCTAAAGTAGCTTTAGGACCACTTCTAATAATATGGGTAGGGGCTAACTATAAAAGTATAATATTGATGGCTATTCTAATAAGTATAATTGTAAGCATTCAGTCAATTAGCATAGGCTTTAAAAGTACTAACACAAATAGAATAAAACTACTTAAAAGTTTTAAAGCTACAGATAAAGACATACTAAAATATGTAGTAATACCAAGCAACTATAAAATAATAATAAATAGTTGTAAAATAAATATAGGACTATGCCTTATAGGTGTAATAATGGGAGAATTCCTAACAAGTAAAGCAGGCTTAGGTTACCTAATACTTTATGGAAGTCAAGTATTCAACTTAAACTTAGTTATGAGTGGAATAATAATACTCTTAATAATATCAGTCCTGCTTTACAAGATAATTACTACAATAGAAAAATACTTAGATGTTTAAAACGAAGATAGACGCGTCCGCCTAAAGGCGGATTATCTATCTCCGTTTGTTTCTTAATATCATATTATATAAACTATCATTTAACCCTTAGATTACTTTATAATAATTATATAGTAAATTAATCGTTAGACACAGTTAAGTTAGTGGGTCTAGCATCCATTTGTAATTTCTTTTATTGTGTATGGGTCACTTGCTGAGCCATTTCCTGTACTATATTTGATACAAGATTTGAGAGAAATTGGCCGGACGCACACCGTTAGTGAGTCCAACCCTATTGTTGTTCAAGTTGCTAAGGTTGGACGAACCGACCACGCCGAACACGTTAGCGTTGCTGCCATTCCAATTGTTAGGAGACAACAACCAAGAACGAAAATCTAAGGCTGGCCGTAACTCATATAGTTCATTCCCTATATCAAAAGTGTTTTCACACTTGATACCAAATTTTACATTTTTTGACACTGGCACTCACGCGCCAGAAAGCATTAGTCTTTCTAGCACGGGTTAGCCAGTATTCATTTTTTTCTTACCCCCAACTTACGTCGGTGGAGCCGTCCGAAAGGGTTTTCGGACGGTATTTCAGATCTACAGTTTAGCACCCACTTGTAGTTTCTTCTATTGTGTATGGTGCGCTTGCTGAGCCATCTCCTCCACTTGTCTTGACACAAGATTTGAGAGAAACTGCCGGACGCACACCATTAGCGCTGTTGACGTTGTTGTTGAGCAAGTAGCCAGGATTGGACGAACCGTACACGTAGAACACGTAAGCGTAGCTGCCATCCCAACTGTTAGGAGACAACAACCACCACCAAGTGTCGCCTGTTGAACTACCATTAGCACTATTATAATAATACCATGTTTGTGCATTGTTTTCATATAGTCCACCCGCGAATGATACTTCATCTGCTGTCATTAAGGCTATTGGATATGTTAGTTTTCCGTTTCCAGTACTTGTGTCTGCTGTGAATTTGTCTTCTGTTGCTGTACAGTCATAACTTGGTGTTTTATTTGCTATTAGTCTTGTACGTGCTCCAAAGTTTGTATTGTCTGATGTACTTCTATCGTTACAATATACTGCTGTTGTACTTAAGTATTTTGTGTAATTTGTTAGATTATTTTTATACCATGTATCTATTGTATTTTTGATAGTACTGTTTGTTCCGTTCGAGTCATACATATAGCCCACATACTTTGAATCATTATATGAACTATTGAATGCTGTTGATGAACTTATATATGCATTTTCAGCTGTTGTACTTGTTCCATGATATAAGAGTCTTACACTTCCATCTGAGTTTGTTCTTATTATTCTCCAGTATAAATCTTGATTACTTGCATTCTTTCCAAACTTTACCCAGTTATCTGTTGCATTTCCTGCAAAATAGTATACTGTTGTTCCATTCTCTGTTCCTGTATATAATGTTTTTGTATTATCTGTTGTTAATACTGAACTAAAACTACCCCTATCTGGACGTGTTGTTTTATCTGATAATAGTTTCTCATATAAAGTATACTTTGTCTCAATTGACCCAGGACAAGTATTACCACTATTACCTTGAGCATATATATGGGCACTAAAGTTTCCACCTAATAAACTATTTTGGTCTACACTTCCATCATAACTTAACCATATTTTTAATGTATAAGCGTCTCCCGTTGTATTAGTTTTACTTAAATATTTATTTTGCGCAAGTAATATTATTGCTTTACCATCTTGATAAGCAACTGTACTAAAGTTTCCAGTAGTTGTACTAGACCCATTAGTAAGTTCATACTTCATATATTTAGAATTCTTAATATTATCACTAATACTTTCAATTACTAAATAAACATTATAACAAACATCAACATTAGAGTCATCTGTTCTCTTAACAGTAAAATTCTTTATCTGCGCATTTGTATCTTTTTGACTATCTAATATTGGAAGTAATTTGTCTCCACTTATAGAATTCTCATTTAACTGTAGTTTTATTGTTCCACCTATTAATTCGAATGGATTAGTATTATTTACTATTCTTGCTTTAAAATAAGCATAAGAAGAACTAAATACTATTGCTATTAAGCAAAATACACTCACTGCCATTAATAGTAAATAATTCTTTGGATATTTATCTTTCATGTTATCCCTACTTTCTATAGAATATTTTATAATAAAAAAGAACTTTTTTCAA
>ERZ780148.2436-NODE-2436-length-10746-cov-2.427182_pt1 | contig 10746 bp, 7 predicted proteins | sample MGYA00510984_ERZ780148 | MGnify/ENA primary metagenome ERZ780148 (study PRJEB29588, sample SAMEA2160902) | human gut metagenome | biome: human gut; feature: human-associated habitat; material: faeces | place: Denmark | collected 2008/2010 ...
CTGGCAGCCGGCATAATGGAGCGAGATACCGGCAAGGTGGCCACCAAGAAAATAGAGCATTTCGTAACAACACTGCCCGACAGTGCCATAAGAATGACTATCATGAGGCACAATGGCAGAGTGCTCTACGAATCCGTGCGCAACAATCCCGAAAAAATGGACAACCACGCCAACCGGCCGGAAGTAATCGAAGCACTCACAAAAAACGACGGCTACGACATACGCGAATCGGCCACCATGAAGGTGGAATACTTCTACTACGCCAAGTCGTACCCGCACTTCATAGTAAGAGTGGCGCTACCGTACACTCCCGACATACGCAACTTCCTGAAACCGAGCAGTGTGTTCCTTTGGTTCGTGCTAATCGTCTTCCCCATAGTGATAGTAATGCTTATATTCCTGTCCGACCGCATGGGAAAATCCATATCGCGCCTGCGCACATTCATAAACGAAGCCGAACGGGGACGGCTGTCGTATGTAAAAATCGACTTCCCCCACTCGGAACTCGGCGAGATAGGCCGTAAGATAATGGAAGCCTACAAGGAACTGGACGAAAAGGGACGCGAGGCGCGCGCCGGGCGGGAACGGCTGCTGAAACACTTCCAGTACTTCGAAGGAGGAATAGCCATTTTCAACGACCGCCGGGAAATAATTTACGCCAACCCGCGATTTACCCAATACGTAAACGCCATACTGCCCAATCCCACAGGCGACATAAGCACACTCTGGGACGACCCCGCCTTCAGCCCGGCGCTGCAATACGTACAGCTAAACAACCAGACCGGAAGGACACCAAGCGGCACGGCACCGGTAACGCGCTTCACCATAACATCGGGAGGCACGCACTTCTCGGTACAGGTGCTGATATATTCAGAAGGCGACTTCGAAATAACGCTCTACGACATAACCCACGCCGAAAAGAACCACGTGATAAAGCAGCAAATGAGCAACAACATAACCCACGAACTGCGAACACCGGTGAGCAGCATACGCGGGTATATCGAAACGATAATGGAATGCAAGGGACTTTCGGAAGAAAAGAAGATGTATTTCCTGCAGCGTGCCCACAATCAGGTGCTGCGACTTACCGAACTGATACGCGACGTGTCGATAATAAACAAGGTTGAAGAAGCGCCCGAAACTATGACTAAGGAAATCATACACCCCGCCGAAATAATGGACGACGTGCTTGAAGAACTGCGGGCCAAAATAGAAGAAGCCGGAATAAAGACCGAGAGCCTCATACCGCAGGACACTGAAGTTTACGGCAACTACTCGCTGGTGTATTCTATTTTCAGGAATCTCGTGGAAAACAGCGTGCGCTACGCCGGACAAGGGGTAACGATACATGCCGAATGCTACAAAAGCGGCGACGATTTCTGCTATTTCCTGTTCTACGACACGGGAAAGGGCTGCCCCGAAAAACATCTGCCCCGCCTGTTCGAACGCTTTTACCGCGCCGAAGAAGGGCGCACGCGCGAACTGGGAGGCTCGGGCCTCGGCCTTTCGATTGTGCGCAACGCCGTTACTTTCCACCACGGGAACATTACGGTGCGCAACCGCAAAAGCGGAGGACTGGAATTCCTGTTCACACTGCAAAGAAAGCCGTTGCAATAAAAACCATACGGCAAGGCAAAACCCTGCCGCGCAGTACCTGCCGCCGGCAAAAACGGCAGGAAAACCCAAACGCGTGCACTGCGTGTTAAAAGAAATGCCCCACCTGCGTCAAAGCGGATTAGGCATTTTTTGCTTAAAAAGCCACTTTCAGCGCCGGAAATGCCGGAAATATAACATTTATTAAGTGCACGAGGCGCGGCTATCTTTTGCGTTAATGTTAAATTTGCGAACAATAACCTTTAATAACTGTAAATATCATGAATTTCAAAAAAATCTGTCTGCTCATCAGCTTTATCCTCGTATCGTCATCAGTTGCCGCACACCTCAGCCCTAAACAGAAAGGCTACGTCGTAGTTACCGACTACATAAAGAACGACGGCAAAAAGGACGTAAGCGACGCAATCCAAAAGATAATCGACAACAACCCCAACCGTACAATATATTTCCCCGATGGCACGTACGTCATAAGCAAGCCAATACTAACCCCGGCTGACCCCAAGAAGAGCGTGGCACTAATGCTTTCCAACTACGCCATAATCCGCGCTGCCGACGGCTGGAACCATGAGGAAGCCATGATACGTTTGGGCGGCAAAGATCCGTTTAACGACATACACACGCCAGGAAGCAATTATTTCCTCGACGGTGGCATTATAGACGGTAACATGGTGGCTAAAGGTGTGTCGATTGACAGCGGGCGTGAAACCGTAGTGCGCAACACTTCGATAAAGAACACCACCGTGGGCTTGCACATAAAGCATGGCGCCAACAGCGGCTCGTCAGACTGCGACATACACGATGTCAACATCGTGGGAAACCGCACAGCCGAGAGCGTAGGCGTGCTCGTTGTGGGCTTTGACAACACGCTCACCAATATGCGTATTGGCGGCGTGCATGTTGGCGTATGGCTCAAGTCGAGCGGCAACAGTATGCGCAACCTCCATCCACTTTACTACAACAGCATTGAAACCTATGCCACCAGCTGCGGCTTCATTGACGAGGGTGGCAACAATTGGTACGACTTCTGCTACAGCGACCAGTTTGCCACGGGTTTCTACACCACGGGCGGCTCCAGTCTCTACAACAACTGCTTTGCATATTGGTACAACAATCGCGGCGAAAAGCACGTGGTGTTCCGCTCCAAGGGCAGGTTCAATGCCCGCGTGATGAACATGAACGCCGGGATAAGCAAGGGCAACGCAGCAAAGGAGAACAAGATTCTCGAAGCCACCGAAAGCGGAGGCAACGGAATTTTCTTCAACCTTACGGTTACCGACCCCAACTGCCTTACCGACCATTCTCACGAAAGATACATGACTCGATAAACCCTACGCACTGCAACGGCACATGCCAAACGTGCCGGGCACATGGCAAAACGGACTTTAGAGAACAGAAAACCCGTGCCGGAAAAAATGCTTTCCGCACGGGTTTGTTTTTTACACGTTAAAAAGGCACGAAAAAATATGTCCGACCTATTTTAAAATATGTCAGACATATTTTGAATTATGTGCCTTGTGTTTTTTCTTTTCTCCCGGGAGTGTAAAACCTTCTCATTTCCAGCACTGAAAACTCATGCCCGAAAACAGACACAAAACAGACACCGTCAATCCGTTCTGCCGGAGCTGTTTTTCCGCACGAGTTTGTCCATCCTCACCAGCGCCTCGATAAAGTAATAGTCGGCATACGTGAGCGGCACATCCACTTCGCTCTTTCCGGGTTTGCTGCCCACACTGTGCATGAGCAGGAAATTGCCGTTAGTTCCCGGAGCGGCCATGTAGGACGGCGAAGCCAGGTTGCGCAGCTGCCTTTCGGCCACATCCAGATACTCCGCCCCTTTCTTGCCTGCAAAGCCGCTCAGCTCCACAAGCGCCGACGCCATTATTGCCCCGGCCGAAGCGTCGCGCACATCGTCTGGAATAAGCGGCGAGTCGAAGTCCCAGTACGGTATTCCGTCCTCGGGCAACAGCGGAATAAGCATGTCGGCAATGCCCTGCGCCTGCTCGAGGTAACGTTTATCACCCGTATAGCGGTACATCATGGTATAGCCGTACAGTGCCCAGGCCTGGCCTCTCGCCCACTTTGACCCGTCGCTGTAACCTTGCACGGTCTGTTTGCCGATTGGCTTGCCCGTTGCCGGGTCGTAGTCCACAAGGTGGTATGAACTGAAATCCGGGCGGAAATGGTTGCGCATGGTAGTGTTTGCATGGGCGACAGCCACGTTTTTCAGGGTATCGGTTCCGTCGTTGCCGGCTACCCACATCAGCAGCTCAAGGTTCATCATGTTGTCGATTATTACGGGAAACTTCCAGCGGTTGTGCGAGTGGTCCCAGCTGCGGGTTGCGCCTACTGCCGGGTTAAAGCGTGCCGCAAGAATGCCTGCCCCCTTGCGCAATACACCGAGGTAGGCCGTGTCGCCGGTAAGGCGGTATCCGTTGCCGAAACTGCAAAACAGCTGGAACCCGATGTCGTGGTCGGTTTTGCGCGACAGGAGCGGCTTGAGCAGTTCCGTGTACGAGCGGGCAAGCTCCTTGATTTTTCCAGAACCGGTATATTCGTACAGATACCACAGCGTGCCCGGATAAAAACCGCTGCACCACCAGCCTATATCGGCCTGCACCAGGCGTCCGCCCGAAAAGGTGCGCGGCATTTTGCCTTTCTCCAGCCCGGAAGCCATATTGGCATAACGCTCCGCCGCCTGCAACATAACTTTGTCTATCAACTGCGGCATATCACCGCCCTTTTGCGCCGGGGACGCAACCGCCAGCAACAAAACGCCCAAAAGGGTTCTCACTCTTGCAGGAATCATAACAACACAACTTGAATTAAACATTACGTATCGGAATACCTTGATTTATTAAAGCACATGAGCCATGCAACCTCGCGCCTGCAAAGCGACATGGCGTACACAGGGTTAAAGTTAGGAAAATCCCACGAGAAAGCAAAAGCCTGAAGATTAACAATATCACGGTTTACCGACGCCGCGGCCCTTGACTATTTAATGAAAACGTATCAATGGGTTAACACATTTGAAACATCCGTTTCGGACCTTTATACCTCAAAAAACATATCATATACTACAGATGAAAGGACGTGTTCTATCAGTAATGTTATTATGCCTTTCGCTCCCGGCAATACTGGCGGCGCAACGCATAAAGGGAAGCGATACGGTTCTTCCGCTCACGCAAAGCCTTTCGGAGATGTACATGCGGCAAAATCCCAATGCCACCGTTACCGTAACCGGCGGCGGCAGCGGCGTGGGCATATCCGCATTAATGGAAGGCACTACCGACCTGGCAATGGCCTCGCGGCGAATAAAGTTCAGCGAGAAGATGAAAATGAAACAGTCGAAACACGACCCGGTAGAGGTTATAGTGGCCTACGACGCGCTGGCCATAATAGTAAATCCGGAAAACCCGGTAAGACAACTGACACGCGAACAACTGGAAAACATATTCCGCGGAAAGATAACCAACTGGAAGGAAGTAGGCGGCAAAGACATGAAAATAGTGGTTTACTCGCGTGAAACTTCATCGGGAACATACGAGTTTTTCAAGGAAAGCGTACTTAAAAACAAGAACTACATGAGCAGCATACTGTCCATGCCCGCAACAGGCGCGATAATCCAGTCGGTGCGTCAAACAAAAGGAGCCATAGGCTACGTGGGACTGGCTTACCTGAACCGTTACGTAAAGGCTCTGGCAGTATCCTACGACGGCGGCAGGCACTACGTACATCCTTCGGTAAAGAGCGCCATGCGCAAGGAGTATCCCATCGTCAGACCGCTCTATTACTATTACGACAAGAAGAACGAAACCGCCGTAAAGCCTTTCCTGCAATTCACAGCCTCGCCCGAAAGCCGCAAAAAGACGCTCGAGTTAGGTTTCATTCCACGATAACACACAATAGCAATCATGAAAAAGCTGATAGATATTATAGCCGGACGGGTGCTCACGGTAAGCGGATTCGTTACAAGCATTGTAATACTGCTCATAATAGGATTTCTTTTCACCGAAGCGGTGGGACTGTTCAGCAACCCGGTTGTCGAAAAAGGCTACGTGCTGGCCGTAAATCCTGCAAACACTGTGGAGCGGCTTAACGCACAGCAGATAAAGCAGATTTTCGACGAGGAGATAACCAACTGGAAAGACGTGGGCGGTTCTGACATGCCTGTAAAGACTTTCCGCCTTGAAGACCTCGACAAATACTATTCCGAAAAAGAACTGGGCGCGGAATATGAGCACGCCGGCAAAAAAATTGCCGAACAGATACACAAAACGCCGGGAATAATAGCTTTCGTGCCTGATGTGCTGGTAAAAGACCAGCCGGATGTCAGAATAATGCCCGACAACAACATTTCGGTCAAAGACGTACTGGGAGGCAACGAATGGTTTCCTACAGCCACGCCGTCACCTATATTCGGTATCCTGCCGCTTATAAGCGGGACGCTATGGGTAAGTTTCTTTGCAATATTGATAGCTCTGCCCTTCGGGCTGGCTGTATCGATATACATGGCCGAAGTAGCCCACTTCAAGGTACGCAAAGCGTTGAAACCCATAATTGAACTGCTGAATGGCATACCGTCGGTAGTATATGGTTTCTTCGGTCTGACTATAATCGTACCGTTCCTGCAAAACACGTTCAACCTTCCCGTAGGCGAATCCGGACTTGCGGGAAGCATTGTCTTAGCCATAATGGCTTTGCCCACAATAATAACAGTGGCCGAAGACGCTATGAGAAGCTGCCCGCGAAGCATGCGCGAGGCAAGCCTTGCTTTGGGAGCTACACAATGGCAGACCATTTACAAGGTTGTGATTCCGTTCTCGATGTCGGGCATTACGTCGGGCGTTGTTCTGGGAATAGGACGCGCCATAGGCGAGACCATGGCCGTGCTGATGGTTACGGGCAACGCGGCTGTCATGCCCACGAGCATTCTCGAGCCGTTGCGAACAATTCCGGCAACGATAGCCGCCGAGTAGGGCGAAGCTCCTGCAGGCGGCGCGCACTACCAGGCGTTGTTCCTTCTGGGAGTCATACTTTTCTTCATCACGCTTATAATTAACTCGTGCGTAGAGATTGTCTCGGCGCGCAACAAACTGAAAAAATAATGGCTGTACAAATCGACATGGCTTATTCCCGCCGAAAGCGTACCATACAGAAAACCGTTTTCCTGTGCTTCCGCCTGTTAAGTTACTTTATAGCCCTGCTGCTGTTTTACATTCTTGGATTCATTCTCATTAAAGGAGCGGGCGTAATAAACTGGGACTTCATCACAATGCCTCCCACCGACGGCATGACTGCCGGGGGAATCTGGCCGGCCATAGTAGGAACGTTCTACCTCATGTTGGGCAGTGCGGTTTTCGCATTCCCCGTGGGCGTAATGAGCGGCATTTACATGAGCGAATATGCCCCGCAGGGCAAGCTGGTGAGCTTCATACGCATGATGACCAACAACCTCGCAGGCATTCCGTCGATAGTGTTCGGACTGTTCGGCATGGCATTTTTCGTCAACTACATGGATTTCGGCGACAGCATACTGGCCGGCTCGCTTACGCTGGGACTGCTGGCCCTGCCCATCGTAATACGCACCACCGAAGAGGCATTCAGGGACATTCCGGGCAGTTACCGCGAAGGCAGCCTTGCCTTGGGAGCCACGCGCGCACAGACTATATGGAAGGTATTGCTCCCCATGGCCGCCCCGCGAGTAATAACCGGGCTCATATTATCCTTGGGCCGCGTATCGGGCGAGACCGCGCCCATACTGTTTACCTGCGCGGCATATTTCCTGCCCAAGCTGCCGCAAGGCATTTTCGACCAATGCATGGCGCTCCCCTACCACTTGTACGTGGTAGCCACGAGCGGAACCGACATCGACGCGCAAATGCCCATTGCCTACGGCACGGCGTTCGTGCTCATAGCCATTGTGCTTGTAATGAACCTGCTGGCCAACGGAATCCGCAAGCATTTCGAAAACAAGTTGAAAGCAAAATAACCTACACCCCGATTAAAAATGAACAAAATCGAAGCTAAAAACGTTGATTTCTACTACGGAAGTTTTCACGCCCTCAAAAACATAAGCATCGACATCCCGAGCAACGAAGTAGTAGCCTTCATAGGGCCGTCAGGCTGCGGAAAATCCACTTTCCTCCGTCTGTTCAACCGCATGAACGACCTGATTCCCGGCACCAGGCTGGAGGGAAAAATAATAATCGACGGCCACGACATCTACGCACCCTCAATTAACGTGGATGTGCTGCGCAAGAACGTTGGCATGGTGTTCCAACGCCCCAACCCTTTTCCGAAAAGCATTTACGAAAACGTGGCCTACGGACTGAGGGTTAACGGAATCAAGGACAAGGCTTTCATACAGGAGCGAGTCGAGACGGCGCTGAAAGGGGCGGCCCTGTGGGATGAGGTAAAAGACAAACTCAAGGAATCGGCCTACGCCTTGTCGGGCGGACAGCAGCAACGCCTGTGCATAGCAAGGGCCATGGCCGTGGAGCCTTCGGTGCTGCTCATGGACGAGCCCACAAGCGCGCTCGACCCGATCTCCACGTCGAAGATCGAGGAGCTGGCCATGCAGCTCAAGGAACAGTACACGATCGTCATCGTCACGCACAACATGCAGCAGGCGGTGCGTATCTCTGACCGCACGGCGTTTTTCCTGCTCGGCGAGCTTGTGGAGTTTGGCGACACCGAGGGCGTGTTCTCCATGCCGAAGGACAAAAGAACGGAAGCATACATCACGGGGAGGTTCGGATAATGCGAAGCATATACGACGAGCAGCTGAGCACGCTGCACGAAAGTCTGAGCACAATGAGCGCTCTTTGCGAGGCTGCCATCGCCAAGGCGGCAAAGGCGCTGCAAAATAATGACCTTGCGCTGGCCGATGAGGTGCACGGCGTAACGGAAAAGATAGACCGTCTCGAACGGGATGTGCAGTCGCTGTGCCTGAAGCTTTTATTGCTGCAGCAGCCGGTTGCGACCGATCTGCGTGCGGTTTCGGCGGCACTTAAAATGGTCACCGACCTTGAGCGCATCGGCAACCAGTCGGCGGATATTGCCGAGATAGTGCAGACCGGCGCTCTGCCGGACAATGCGCCCAAGCAGGCGCTGCACGACATGGCGCTGTCGGTAATAAAGATGGTCAACGGCAGCGTGGAGGCGTTTCTTAATAATGACACAAAGCAGGCGCACGAGGTCATAGATTATGATGATGTCGTAGACCGGCACTTTGACGGCATGAAGCAGCTGCTTATAGAGACTATCCGCACCGACCGCAGCATGGGCTCGTGTGCGATCGATCTTCTCATGATCGCAAAATACTTAGAGCGCATCGGCGACCATGCCGTGAACATCGCAAAGTGGGTCATTTTCGTCGAGACCGGCAAAATTGCGGATGTAAATTGAAATTATAAATTGTAAAATTACGATTTTACACGGATTTTACAATTTGACGGTCTTGGATTTGACATATTGCTGATACCCTTAGTTCAAGAGAGTAATAAACGAACTAAGGGGTATTGGCATGGACATTTTTTCTGTATTAAATTTAATAGGCGGCCTGTGTCTGTTTTTGTTCGGCATGAACCTTATGGGTCAGGCGCTCGAGCGCAGAGCCGGAAGCGGCCTGCGCACTCTTTTGGGCAGACTCACGAGCAATAAGTGGGCGGGGCTGCTCACGGGTCTTGGCATAACGGCCATTATTCAGTCATCATCTGCGACAACTGTCATGGCGGTCGGCTTCGTTAACTCGGGGCTCATGTCCCTGAGCCAGTCTATCAATGTCATCATGGGCGCAAACATCGGCACGACCGTCACGGCATGGATACTCTCGCTTGCGGGCATCGACAGCCACAATGTGTTTATCCAGCTTCTCAAGCCCTCGTCGTTCACACCGATATTGGCACTCATCGGCGTTATCCTGCATATGTTCTCAAAGGACGACCGCAAAAAGGACAGCGGCACCATCCTGCTGGGCTTCGCAACGCTCATGTACGGCATGGACACCATGTCCGGCTCGGTTGCCGGACTGCGTGATGTGCCCGAGTTCAGACAGCTTTTTGTAATGTTCACAAACCCCATTCTGGGCGTTGCCGCCGGTGCGCTTCTCACGGGCATCATCCAGTCGTCCTCGGCCTCCGTCGGCATTTTGCAGGCGCTGGCGGCGACCGGTCAGGTCAGCTACGGTGCGGCCATCCCCATCATCATGGGTCAGAACATCGGCACCTGCGTCACGGCGCTTATCTCCTCCGTGGGCGCTAACAAAAACGCAAAGCGCACCGCCATGGTACACTTGAGCTTCAATGTCATCGGCACCGTCGTTTGGCTGGCCGTATTCTGCATCGTGAAAGCAGTGTTCGCTCCGGCGCTCTTCGGCGAGAGCGCAACGATGTTCGGCATCGCCGTTGCCCACTCGCTGTTTAACATCGCATGCACGATTATCATGCTGCCGCTCGGCGGCTTTCTCGAAAAGCTCGTGTGCTTCCTTATCCCCGACGGCAAGCAGCCGGCACATGACGAAACGCTTGACGAGCGCCTGCTCGCCACTCCGACGCTCGCACTTGAGCGCTGCCGCCTGCTCATGGACGAGATGAGCACAGCAACTAAGACGGCGCTTTATCTGAGTCTCGACTCCCTTGGCAAACTCACTCCCGAGCTTGCCGATGAGATTCGCAGGCTTGAGGGCAAGACCGACCGGTACGAGGACATCATCGGCACATACCTTGTCAAGCTCAGTGCGCACCACATCAGCGAGGCCGACAGCCTCACCTCCGCCGAGTACCTCAAGCTCATCGGTGACCTTGAGCGTATTGCCGACCACAGCGTGAATATTCTCGAATCGGCCGAGGAGATGCAGCAAAAGGGCATCGTGTTTTCGGACACGGCAAAGGCCGAGCTCAGGCAGATGCTCGACGCCGTGCGGGAAATTGCAGGTCTTGCCGACACGGCGTTCACGCAGCATGACCTCAAGGCGGCATCAATGGTCGAGCCGCTCGAGCAGGTGGTGGACGAGCTCAAGGACGCACTGCGCACACGGCATATCCAGCGTCTGCAAAGCGGAGTTTGCAGCATCGACGCAGGCTTCGTGCTGTCCGATCTGTTGACCAATCTCGAACGAGTGAGCGACCACTG
>ERZ780148.2438-NODE-2438-length-10744-cov-7.875105_pt1 | contig 10744 bp, 9 predicted proteins | sample MGYA00510984_ERZ780148 | MGnify/ENA primary metagenome ERZ780148 (study PRJEB29588, sample SAMEA2160902) | human gut metagenome | biome: human gut; feature: human-associated habitat; material: faeces | place: Denmark | collected 2008/2010 ...
GGCGGCAGGAACAGCGGGTGTTTTTTGCTGCCTGTGCAGGCCGAAATGAGAAGCCGCACAGGCAACGGAGAAAAAAGAAGGTATTGGAGTAGCTCTCTGGTATGGTATCCCAGATAAACTCAGTGGAATAGTGCGAGGATCTTGGGGATCTGAGTAGACAGACCGGAAATGGTCATGATAACGGCGAAGATGTAGCTGATGGTCATGCAGATGCGCAGACCGGTGGGCTTCTTATAGCCCTCGCTCAAATCATCGCGCCAGATCATCAGCAGCATGAACAGACCACCAAAAGGCGTAGCGATGGAGGTGGCGATGTTGGCCATCAGGATCAGCTGGGTAGGGGAACCGCCGTAGCTGTAACAGACCACCATGGCAAAGGCCAGGCAGACCAGGCAGCCAATGCGGATGAACTTGCTCTCCAGGCTGACGTCCTTATCAAGACCGGCACCCAGCAGCACCATGCCGCGCTGGGTATTGGCCAGCAGGGAAGAGAAGCCTGCGCCCAACAGGGCCAGACCCATGATGTAGCGGGCACTGCCGCCCATGATGGGCACCAGCATCTCTGCCAGCTGGGCCGGGGCCTTGATGCTCAGCCCCTGCGGGTGCAGCACGACGGCACCCACCAGCACGATGGCACCGGAAATCAGGGAGACACTGACGATGTGAGTGATGGCATCCGTCAACATAACACCATTGAACAGATCGTCTTTCTTCCACTTTTTCTCTTTGCCAAGGTAAGTGCCGTAAATACCAGCAGTCACAGCGGCATTGGTGGAAATGAAAGCCAGTGCCGTGCTGAGGGAGCCTTCAGGGACCTTAAAGCCGAACAGGCCTTTGGCAAGCCCCTGAGGTTCCGGGCCGCCGACACCCACCAGCGTGGCATAGAACGCCACGATCATCAGGACGATGCAGAGGGTAATGATCTTTTCGACCTTGGAATAGACGTTCTTGGCAAAGTACATGTACACCACGACCGCGATCATGATGACGGAGCCGATCTTCCAGTCGATGCCGAAGATGAGGTTCATACCGGCACCGGTGCCGGAGATGTTGCCCATCGTGAAGAACAGGCAGGAAAGGAACATGGCGCAGCCCACGATGCCGGAAGCCACCGGGCCGTAATACTTACGGATGGCGTGGATGGTCGGCATCCCGGTCACGATGGCCAGACGGTTGGTGACCATCATAAAGGTGATGCCCATGAAAATGATGGGGAAGAACAGCCACATCAGGTCGTAGCCATAGTTTGCGCCGATCATCGAGGCTGTTGTCACGGCACCGGGGCCGATTACGATGCCTGTCGCGATCAGACCGGGGCCAATGCGCTTGAGCAGGTCTTTCAATGGCAGACGCTTCACGTCTGAGCCAAAGGCAGGAGCGGACGCCGGCATCTCGGCCGACATCGTTGCATTGTTCTCGCTCATGATAAAGCCTTCCTTTTATTCTTAAAAAAGAGGGTGCTGCACTGATGAGGTCATCAGGCAGCACCCGGAGTATGATTTGACCCACCTCAGCAGCTTCGCACAGAGCTGCCGGAGGTATCGGGGGTTATCTTACTTGTACTGCTCCATATCCACTGCGGGGAGCTGGCTGCGCTCCAGACCCAGAGCGACCCAGTCCTTCTCCTCCTGGTTCAGGGGCAGAACGGGCTTGCGCATCAGAGCGCTGGTGAAGATGCCGCGCTGCTTCAGAGCTTCCTTCAGGCGGGCATGAGCCTCACCGGAGGGCTGGCCGCCGCCGTAGATGGCCTGAGAGATGGGGTAGATGCGGTTGGACCAATCCTGTGCTTCCTTCAGAGTGTGCTTGTCAGGATTCTTGAAGACATCCCATGCCGGGCAGATCAGCTCAGGCACACAGCCTGCGAAACCGATCAGAGCGCCGTCCATGCCGGGGAACCAAGAGACGCACAGGGTCTCGTCGTGGCAGGTGATCAGGCTGATATCGGGGCACTCCTGACGGAGCAGGCGGACGTCATGCTCGTAGATGGGGGTGACGCGGGTGCCCATCTTGATGCACTTGACGTGGTCGATCTCCTTGCACATCTTAATCAGGGTCTCGACCGGGTAGAAGGCCTTGGAGGTTGCGGGATACAGGTGGATGATGATGTCGATGTCAGCACCCTCAGCAACGTCCTTGACATACTCGAAGGGAGCGTTGGGGTTCATGCCGAAGCGCAGCCACATGTGCGGGGGCATCAGCAGGATACCGTCTGCACCAGCCTCCTTGGCTTCCTTGGCCATGGCGATGGACTCGGCGGTGTTCTCGCAGTTGACGCCAGAGATGATGGTCATCACGTCGCCGCACTCCTCAGAGCAGATCTCGACGACACGCTTGCGCTCGGCACGGGTCAGGCCGGTGATCTCACCGGTGTGGCCGTTGCAGACCAGACCTTCGATTCCCTTGCCGTAGAAGCTCTTGATCCAGCGCAGATAAGCGCGGAACTCCGGCTCGTTGATGGAGTAATCGTCGTTCAGGGGAACGGACACAGCGGGGAAGATGGTCTTGAACGTTTTAACCTTAGCCATAATGAGAATCTCCTTTTATCAAAAATCAATGTTGTGTTGGTTTTCGTTCTGGATCGCAGAAGTTGCTTTGGAGATCATCTCGCGCGCCGATGTCTTCGGGCTTTGCTCTGCAATCGTTTGTTTTCTGTGGCTCTGTTATACCATGGCTGCAAGCCTTTCGTCAACAAAAAACAGCCTCCCTGCAAAGTTTTGCATATCGCCTGCAACGCCTTGCACAATTTTACATTTTCAGCATTTTCCGGCTCAGATTTTGTTCATTTTGCCAAACAGCATCTTGACAGGCGTTCCGTTTCCTGCTTCTTGATTTTTTGTTCCGCCAGGATTACAATAGGAGTGTTCGGGATACTCCTGGCTAAGAATCTTTACAAGTTATGCAAACGTTTGCATTCAGAACGGAAAGGAGAGCTGCTTCATGGCGACCCTGAAAGACGTTGCGCAGAAAGCGTGTGTGGATGTCAGCACCGTTTCCCGCGCCTTAAACAATACCTCTTATGTCCACCCGGAGACCAAAGCCCGCATCGTGGCTGCCGCTAAGGAGCTGGGCTACCGACCCAATGTCATGGCAAAAGCGCTGCGGCAGGGACGGCGGCACACCCTGGGGGTCATCGTGCCCCGGCTCCACCTGACCCTGTTCTCTGAGATCCTGCCGGGCATCGAGCACGAAGCCGAACGGCTGGGGTATTCCACCCTGATCTCCACCACCGACGATGACCCCCAGCGGGAAAAAAGCTGTCTGGAACGGATGCAGAACAGCCTCGTGGACGGCATCATCATCACCGGCACCGGGCGCAACAACCGGCTGCTGCGCAGCATCCAGGCCAGCGGCATCGCCGTCACCCAGATCGTGCGGTGTCAGGAGCCACGCATCAGCAGCATCGTAGCCGACTACGAAGCCTGCGGCCGGAACGCCGTGGACTATCTCTATTCCAAAGGCTGCCGCCGCATCGCGCTCATCGCCGGTTACTCCCACCAAAGCCCCTTCAAGGGCCGGTACGAGGGCTACTCCAAGGCCATCGCCGCCCACGGGCTGGAGGAGATCCTTGCCGAATCCACCCAGCCGGTCAACAGCTTTGAGTATGGCTATGAGTGCGCCAACCAGCTTCTCCGGGACGAGCCGGAGCTGGATGCCATCTTGGCCCCGGTGGACCTGCAGGGGCTGGGCATTCTGCGTGCCCTGAAAGAACAGGGCATCCGGGTGCCGGAGCAGGTCAAGGTCATCAGCATGACCGGCCACGCCATCGGCGAGATGCTGGAAACCAGCATGACCTCCATGGAGATGCCTGCCTTTGAGATGGGCGAAAAAGCCGCCCAGCTGACCATTATGGAGATCGAAAATCCCAGTGAGAAAGCTCCCACGCCCCAGTCCATCCAATTCCCTTATACATTGACCCAGCGGGAGACCACCTGAACCGATACAAACAGCGACGCCGTCGGCAAATGCCGACGGCGTCGTTCTGCGTTTTCTGTTATTTGCACCCGACCATGATGTCGATGATCTCGCGGTTCGTTTCCTTCATGCCCTGTTTGCCCAGGCGGCCCACGTTCCGCAGTGAGTTCTCCACGCCCTTGGCGACGATGCCGTCGCCGCCGCGGAACTGCTGGCCCCGGATGTACATATTATAGCCGAGCAGCCCGGCTTCCACTGCCGTGGCAATCTTGGCCGCACAGCTGGCCTTGGCACCATCGCAGATGACGCCCGACACGATGGCCAGCGCATTGACGATGGTGTGGATAACGGCTTCATACCCGCCGCCGCAGAGATAGGCGATGCCCGCACCGGCCCCCGCACCCGCACTGATGGCACCGCAGTAGGCGGACAACCGGCCGATGGGGGTCTTTTCGTGGATGGTGGTCAGGTTGGAAAGGGTGAGCGCCCGGTACAGCTGCTCTTCGCTCGCCTTGAGCTCCCGCGCATAGACGATGACCGGCACCGAGGCGGTGATGCCCTGATTGCCGCTGCCGGAGTTGATGACCACAGGCTGTTCGCAGCCATTCATCCGGGCATCGGAGCCTGCGGCCGCGTAAGCCTTGGCCCGCACCCGCACATCATTGCCCTCCATGTCCAGCAGGACGCTGCCGATGTTGGCCCCGTAATCGCCCCGGAGGCCTTCTTCGGCAATGGCCATGTTGTACCGGATCTGCGGGTCCAGGATCGGCTTCACGTCCTCAATGTCCACCGAATGGACAAAATCCCAGATGTGCTCCATGTCGAGCAGGCTGCGGTCGGTCAGGTTCTCCTCCTCGTCGCCGTGGACGGGCAGGTCCAGCAGGACTTCGCCGTCCTTCTCAATGCGGACGATGTTGGTGTGGAAGACCGCGATGCGTACCTGCGCGGTGCGCGCCCCCTTCCAGACCGTGACGATGATATCAAAGGTGACGCCGTTCTCCACATGCTCGACCTTCACATCGGCCTGTTCCAGATAGGCACGGATGGCCTTCGTCTCCTCCGGTGTCACATCGGCGATGACTTCCAGCTTCTGCTCCGGGCGGCCAGCCACGATGCCCGCAGCAGCTGCGGCTTCCAGCCCCTTCATATTATCGGTGTTGGGCACGATGACCGACTTGACATTCTTGATCATGCTTCCGCTGGCCCCGACCCGTACCCGGTCCGGGAGTTCCCCCAGCGTCTGCCGGGCCACTGCGGCGGCATAGGCCACCGCGATCGGCTCGGTGCAGCCCATCGCCGGGATCAGCTCCTCTTTTAAGATCTGAAGGTATGCCTGGTATCTCTGTTCGTTTTTTTCCATCTTCCGTCGTCCCCCTTTTTTCTCCATTGTACCGGAAGCTGCGGCAAAACACAATGCGTACTGCAAAATTTGCCCGGCATTCGGGGCAGACCAGAAGACCGTCCGCGGCCTGACTGTGACCGTGAAGAGCGTTCCCGACGGGGAGCGCCCTGTTGTACATATCGCTGTCGTCTGTGAATCTTGGCAGGGTGCGTCCGGGTGGCGCACCCTGTTTTTTAGTGTGGGTTTAACAAATAATCATTGCGTAGCTTTGACGAGCAAAGACAGCAGTTTTTTAATGACTTTGATAAGAATAGCAGCCATTTCTTACAGATGTCATTTTGAATGTCTTGGTGTGTCTGACGTTATACGCTTATAGGTAAAGGATGAACCTGTCGTTTCATGTAATTTTTTCTTGCACAAGACGATATGGTCTTTTTATATCACCCGCTGTATGATAGAAATATCAAAAGAAAGGACGTCTTTCACTATGAAAAAATTCTTCTCGCTTTTGGCCTCCATTGTTTTCTGTACAGCAATTTTACTAGGGACACCCATTGCTATTCATTCACCGACTGAACTCGAACCTTCCTCATCTGATTTGGCCGATTCATCTGAAAGCAGTTCTAGCAGTGAACCAGAATACCCCACTACACCAGCAGATGCCGCTACACCACAGGACGATATTACTTAACATTTAGAAAATAATGTCCAGATATTTTTGGGCCTCATTACGAATAATCTGCAAGTCATCCTCGTATCTCATAACTTTGCAAATGTAAAAGGCCTCACGATATCGCTCTGCACTCTCTTCTTTTTTGCCAAGGAAGAAATCACACTCAGCTTCGATTTCCAGGCAAGAGTGAAGTACTTGATAATGTCCATATTTAATGCAAGCTTCTTTTCCATTTTTTGCAACTCTTGCGCTTTCTTCATATCTTTCCAACAAGTCCAGAGATCTGGCAAAATTGTAGAGAACCAAAGGAAGCATCCTGTTTGATGTGACCATTTCTTGGAGATGGCGTCTCATATACTGAAGCAACCGATAAAAAATATCGGCTGCTTTTTCATTATCACCAGCCAAGGAATAAGCATTTCCAATTTGATTGACTAGCTTCATTTCGTCCAACGTGTAAAGATAGTCTTCAATTTTACTCAGTCGGAAATTTGGTATAGTCATTTGAATAGCTTGCATAAGCATTTGGATTCGCTCGTCACTTGAATACCTTTTATCCAGCCCACCAAGAAGAACCTTTGATCGGAGAATAAATTGCTGTGTAATTTGATCATCTGGCTTTACAATTTTTTCAAGCTGACTGATTTTATCAAAGCCTTCATTAACGTGTTTCAGCGCATTGCATGCCACGATTTCCTTTTCCAATGCCTCAATTTCCAGTTCCTCTGGTGTTACAAGTGCATAATACCGATCATCTGGCAAGCCAAGGCGTTGTAGAATAGCATTGATCCTTGTACGACTGGGGGTCTGCCTTCCATTTTCAAATCTGGAGAGAGTAACAGGCTCGCAAATGCCTGCACAGACTTGCTCCTGCGTCAAATTCAACTCCTGCCGTCGCTGGCGGATATAATCACCAAGCCTATAGTTCTGCATTCTTCAGTACCTCAAATAATCAACATTATAATTATTATAGTATGCCTTATGTCATCACGCAAGCACTTCTCTCGTTGACTTGTCGTCTTATGAAATTATTTATTACACCAGACGATATGGTCAACCGGTTTTTACTGTGATAAGATGTAGACACCGCAAAACTCATGGCTTAACATAAAAGAAGTAAACCGTTGAGTAGAGCCGAATACAACAGAAAGGAGAACTCATCATGCGGATTATCAAAGATGGCAATGACGTGCTTGATCGTTCCGAGTGCGCAGTGATCAATTGCTGCGATGGTGCCAAGGCTGCATTCCCTCAGGATATTGAGGCTGAACTTTAAGCGTTTCCACTCGATTTTGCGTTGATACGGTTGCTCAAAATTGGGCAACCGTATTCTTTAATGTTTACAACCTGATGTTAAAGGAGCCTTTCCATGAAACACTCAAGGTACAATTATATTACCCCTGAAAAGGATGGTTTTTTTCTGCTTTTTAACACAGCAAAGGAAACTCTAGTTGAGCTGGATGCTGAAATGCTCAACTATTATGAGAGTAATACGCTGGACAGCGAAACACAAGCTGCTATGACTGAACTTGGATTTCTGGTAGATGATAGCTTTGATGAGTTGGAATCATTGGAGGCTACTTGGAGAAAAAACTTTGAAGAATCTTCTACACTAGATCTTACTGTAATGGTGACAGACGCTTGTAATTTTCGCTGTCCATATTGCTATCAATCTCACTGTACCCATTCTATGGGAGAAAAGCAAACCGTTAGCCTGTACAAATATTTATCCTGTGCTATTGATAGTGGCATCAAAACAATCAACATTCACTGGTTTGGCGGTGAACCGCTGCTCAATACTGCACCAATTTTCTATATTGAGCATTTTCTAAAGGAAAACCATATTAAAGGTAGTTCAAATGTAACAACAAACGGTTATCTACTCACAGATAATCTTCTCCATAGATTTATGGAAGAAACAAGGATTCGCGCATTCCAGATTACTCTGGATGGAACAGAATCAATGCATAACCAAACAAGACGCCATGTTTCAGGTCTACCAACATACGGTCGAATTTGTGAAAACATTGTTTCAGCAACACAGCAAGGCTTTTTTGTTATTATCCGTTTGAACATGACTAAAGAAAATCAAAATCTTGATCCTTTTCTTAGTGAAATCCACGCTTTGGGTATCTCTCGCTCAAAATATTCGATTCATATCACCAATGCTCACGAATTTACAAACTCGGAAAAACGCAGTGATTTTTATTTCAATACTGCCGAAGAATACAGTATTGCCTACGACAAGGCACAAGATTCTTTCTTAAAGGCTCACTATAAATTTCCAAGAAATGTTGCAAGAAAGGCAGGCTGCGGCTTTGAGTCATATAATACCTTCCTTGTGGGAACAGACCTCAAGTTGTATTTTTGCTCCTCTTGCGAATGCATTGAAACTTTTGAGCAGGGGTACATTGATGACGAAGGTCAGATACACTTGAATAATCAATATTGGAATCGTATCAATATGAGTGTTTTCAACGATCCTGAATGTCGTAATTGCATTGTTTTACCTCTCTGCATGGGTGGATGTACCTATTGTCGTCTGAACCAGAAGAAGTTTTGCATCCCTGAGAAATACTTTCTTGACAAATATATCAAGAAGCTCTACATGGAAGCAACTACAAAGTCAGGGAGAGGAGACTTCAAATGAAACAATATCTTGAAAAACGTGGAATCTACATTACTTGGTCTCAGCTGGCTGTGCGAATCATTTTTGACTTGGTGGGCTTTTTGCTTGCCTTGTTGCCTGCCGGCCTAACTCTGTATCTTACAGATGTCTGGATCACCTCAGGCACTCATATGCCAACCTCGTGGATTTTGGGAATCATTGTTTGTGTTTTTTTAATTCATTTTTACCAGTTTTATTTCGTCAACTATAATTCTCAGATGAATGCAGATCGCATGGCGGGTAATTACCGCCAACATCTGGCGCAAAAGATTTTGAGTAGTAGTATCCCTGCCTATGAGAGCCAGAACAAAGCCCGTATTCAAAATATGGCTAACGATGTCAGTGCGATATATACTGTAAGTAGCTATTTGGTCACAGTACCTGCAAACTTAGTTAAAGTAATTATCATCATTGGACTTCTGCTTTTCTATGCCAGCCCATCTGTTGCACTGACGGCAATCATTTTGATTCCGCTCTACATGGTTCCCAGTTTTCTTAACAAAAGCGAATTGGAAAGGCTAGTAGCCAAGGAGAGGGAAGCTGGAGATTTATGGTTTCAGGAATTTGATGTAATTCTCAACGGCAAGGTTAGCATTACTCTAAACAAGGTCGAAAATTATATGCAGAACCGCTATAATGAGGCTCTGAAGTCATATCTTGATGCTCGCAATCGTCAACACTTTCTTCTGCTGATCGTGCAAGAATTCCCTCTTTTTGTCACCACATTGGCACCTCTGCTTATTTTAATCATTGGTGGAAACCAAGTGGTGTTGCAAAACATGACCATCGGTCAGCTGTTATTCTCTATTCAGATTATTGCCTACCTGTTCAATCCTCTGTCAGAAATTTCTCAACTTCATGCCCAGATTATCAGCCAGAAGCCATCCTTCGATCGTGTGGCAGACTTTCTTGCCATGCCAGATCAGCAAAAGAATACAGAAACTGTAGCCCCTCCAAAAATCGAGGCTCATAATATCGACCTGATGCGATCGGAGAGTGAGTCGCTTTTCCATGTGAATGACTTTACTGTCCACGGGAAAGGTTTGGTGCTAATCCATGGAGAGAATGGCTGCGGCAAGTCATCTTTGTTCAATATAATCTCTGGTGTGTTTGCCCCGGACGCAAAGCATCTCCGTTTCAACGAAAACGGAAGATTTAACTGCGACAAATCAAAACCAGGTTATCTTTTCTATCCTAACTTCATTTTTCCAGGTACAGTCCGAGAAAACATTGTTTGTGGACGAAAGATTTCCAATACACAGTATCAAGAACTTGAAACTGTTCTTCAGCTGCCTCCCGCTGACAAGCAGGTGACTATCAAGCCTGAGAATCTTTCTCTGGGCGAAAAGCAAAAGATTTATCTAGCACGTACCCTTTTGGGTAACTCTTCTTGCATCTTGCTGGATGAACCCGGAAGTAACCTTGACGAAAAAACTGAACATAGCCTGATCAATTACTTGTTAAAGCTCAAGGAAAAAAAGTTAATTCTCGTTATCAGTCACAATGCCTACTATGATGCCGTAGCAGATAAAACTTACGAGATTCGTAAAGGAATGATGTATCAGGTACAATCACGTTAAGCTGTCTACGGATCGTCAAAGGAGTGTGCGTTTGAACAAAAAGAAAAAGTCCACAAACATTTCCCCTTACCCCGATAAAGCCAGCAAAGAAAAACAGAGCGTTCCCGACGACGGGGAACGCCCTGTTGTACATATCGCTATTGTCTGTGGATTTTTCAGGGTGCGTCTGGGTGGGCGCACCCTGTTTTTGTTTTGCCTTTAATCTTCTAACCCATGGTTCCCGGCCACCGGCCTGTATGATTTGCTACAGGTCGGTGGCCGGTTCTGTTATTTTTCGATTTCTTCCAATGTAGGCATGGCATGGATAGCACCATGGCGGCTGGTGGTGATGCTGGCAGCTTTATTGGCAAAGGCCAGAATGCTTTCCAGCTTGTCCACGGTCAGAGTGTCCAGCTCCTCCTTGCAGAGCTTGGACAGAGCCGCCCCAAAGAAGGTATCGCCTGCGCCGTTGGTGTCGCCTACCTTGCAGGGAGCGCCAGCCATATGGCCGGTCTTGTCCCCAAAGCGGTAGAATACGCCGTTTGCACCCAAGGTGACGAAAATCAGCCGGATGCCGTTCTGGGCAAGCT
>ERZ780148.2445-NODE-2445-length-10719-cov-2.720930_pt1 | contig 10719 bp, 9 predicted proteins | sample MGYA00510984_ERZ780148 | MGnify/ENA primary metagenome ERZ780148 (study PRJEB29588, sample SAMEA2160902) | human gut metagenome | biome: human gut; feature: human-associated habitat; material: faeces | place: Denmark | collected 2008/2010 ...
ACAGGTAGGTCAGGTTATATTTATCCTGCAATTCTTTCAGCAGATTGATGATCTGTGCCTGAATGGACACGTCCAGCGCGGAGACCGGCTCATCGCAGACGATGAACTCGGGATCGACCGCAAGCGCTCTCGCGATACCGACTCGCTGGCGCTGACCGCCGGAGAACTCATGCGGATAGCGGTTTGCGTGCTCGCTGTTGAGTCCGACGCGCTCAAGAAGGGAGATTATCTTCTCTCTTCTCTCCGCCTTGTTGGCGGCGAGATGGTGGATATCGATGGGCTCGCCGACGATATCGCCTATCGTCATGCGCGGGTCAAGGCTCGCATATGGGTCCTGGAAAACCATCTGCATCTTGCGTCTGAAGGGCAGCATATTGACCGCCACTTTGTTTTCCTTATCGAAAATCACTTTTCCGTCATAGATTATTTTGCCGTCCGTGGGCTCATAGAGTCTGAGCAGAGTACGGCCGACGGTAGTTTTGCCGCAGCCGGACTCGCCGACGAGACCGAGCGTCTCTCCCTTATTGATAAAGAACGAGACATCATCGACTGCCTGGACGAATTTTTTGTGCTTTCCTCTGCCGCCTGCCGGGAAATACTGCTGCAGGTGCTGCACTTCAACGAGCTTTTCATTCTCACTCACAGCTTGTCTCCCCCTTTTCAAATTCTTCTTTCTGAAGCAGCCAGCAGTGGCTGTAGTGCGTATCGCTAAGCTCCGTCTTGGGCGGCATCTCGCACAGGCATATCTTCATGCAGTTTGCGCAGCGCGGCGCGAACGGGCAGCCTGCGGGAGGATTCAGCAGGTCGACCGGCTGACCCTCGATAGGCACAAGGCGCTCTATCTCCTGAGCGCTGAGCTTGGGAATAGAATTGATGAGTCCTTTGGTGTATTCATGCTTGGGCTCATAGAATATCTCATCCGCCGTGCCGTACTCAACGATGTGACCGGCATACATGACGGCGATTCTTTCGCACATGCTGGCGACGACGCCGAGGTCATGGGTTATCATTATGATGCTCATGCCGAGCTTCTGTCTGAGTTCCTGCATAAGCTCGAGTATCTGAGCCTGAATGGTAACGTCGAGAGCCGTTGTGGGCTCGTCGGCTATGAGCAGTTTGGGCTCGCACGCGAGGGCTATTGCTATCATGACTCGCTGACGCATACCGCCGGAGAGCTCATGGGGATACTGCTTGAGGCGCTTTGTGGGCTCGTTGATGCCGACAAGCTCGAGCAGCTCCTTCGCGCGGTCATATGCCTCTTTTTTGCTCTTGCCCGTATGCAGGCGGATAACCTCGGTTATCTGATTGCCGATAGTATAGACAGGGTTGAGGCTCGTCATGGGATCCTGGAAGATTATCGAGACCTCGTTGCCCCTGATTTTGCGCATTTCTTTTTCGCTCATCTTTTCGATCTGATGACCGTTGAAATATATCGTACCGCCGATGAGCTTGCCGGGATAGGCGGTAAGACCCATTATTGAATAAGCCGTGACGGATTTGCCCGAGCCGGACTCGCCGACTATGCCGAGCACCTCGCCCTCGTTCATGGAGAAGGACACGCCGTTCAGCGCCTTGACCTCGCCCGCGTGGGTGAAGAACGAGAGTTTTTCGTCTTTTATTTCCAGAAGTTTTTCGCTCAAAATTCTCGCCCTCCTTGTCAGTTTTTCAGCTTCGGATCAAACGCATCGCGCAGTCCGTCGCCGAAGAGGTTGAATGCGAGAATGATGACGCTGATAAGTATTGCCGGCAAAAACAGCAGATGCGGATAAGTGTTCATGCCCTTGACCGCATCGGTTGCGAGGGAGCCGAGCGACGGCATGGGAGCCGCAACGCCGAGTCCGAGGAAGCTCAGATAGCTCTCGGTGAATATAGCCGAGGGGATCTGAAGAGTTGTGGTAACGATAAGGGTGCCGATGCAGTTTGTGAGCAGGTGCTTTCTGATTATGCGCGAGCTGCTTGCGCCGAGAGCGCGCGCCGCCGTAACATATTCGGACTCCTTGAGCACAAGAATCTGCGAGCGCGTGATACGCGCCATGCCGACCCAATAGAGCAGAACGAACACGAGGAATATCGCGATAAGGTTCGGTCCGACCGTGTTCATCCAGCCAAATCCGGGCTGTTCGGCGAGATCCTCAAGCCTCGGTTTCAAGGCGAGCGAGAGCACTATTATCAAAAGAACATCAGGTATTGTATAGAGAATATCGGTGATTCTCATCATTATTATATCGACCCAGCCGCCGGCAAATCCGGCGACGGCGCCGAAAATCGAGCCGACTATCAAAACGAGCGCCGCGCAGATAAGACCGACGGTAAGGCTTATGCGCGTGCCCATCATAAGGCGGACGGCAAAGTCTCTGCCGAGCTTATCGGTGCCGCAGATATGCGGGAAAACCTTTTCGCCCGCGTCTATGCGCGCCTGCTCTGTCTGGCTGTATTCAAAAGGTTTGAGATTCTCGCTGTACTTAATCTGCTGCTCGTAGCTATACGGCCAAAAAGCAGGCATAACATAAGCGAAAAACATTATTATAAGGATGAAAACGAGGCTTATCATCGCTATCTTGTTCTTGCGCAGGCGGCGCATACCGTCCGCCCAGAAGTTGACGCTGTCGCGCATGACGACGAGGCTCTCTTTTTCATCGTTTGTTGCCGGGATAAAATCATCTGCATTCAGGTGCAGACTCGGAAATTTTTTCTTCATCGTTTCTCTCCTGCCGCTCCCTTACTTGAGTTTAATACGGGGGTCTATGATCTTATAGAGGATATCAACTATAACATTCGCCGCAATTATAAGAGTGGCAAGAACTATTGTAGTTCCCATTATCAGCGTATAGTCTTTTTGGTTTATCGCCGAGACGAAATCGCGGCCGAGACCGGGAATGGTGAATATCTTCTCCACGACGAACGATCCGGTCATAAGACCCGCCAGCATGGGGCCGACATAAGTAACAACGGGAAGGATGGCGTTTCGCAGGGCGTGCTTGAAGAGAACCTTGAAGTTCGACAGACCCTTTGCCCTCGCGGTGCGGATATAGTCCTGACCCATAACATCGAGCAGGCTCGAACGCATAAGGCGGGTTATATAAGCCGTCGGATAAATCGAAAGAGCCGTGACGGGCATTATATAAGATGCCAATGAGTTTAGTCCTATTGTCGGTAATATGTTCAGCTTGCTTCCGAATGTATACAATAGAATAACACTGCTTATGAAGCTCGGTATGGCGATGCCGCAGGTCGCAAGCACGATAATAATATTATCGGCGAATTTTCCTCTGTTATAGGCCGAGACACAGCCCAGCGGGATACCGACGAGCAACGATACGAGCACGGCGACGCCCGCAAGACGCGCCGAAATCGGAAATTTCGAGGAAATTATTTCGTTGACCGAACGTCCGCGCTGTTTAAGGCTCGGGCCCATATCTCCCTTGAGAAGATCGGACATATATGTCAAATAACGCTGCCCTAGGGGCTTGTCCAGTCCGAATTTTGCTTCAAGCGCTCTCTGCGCCGCCTCACTCATAGACTTCTCAGCCGTGAACGGACCGCCCGGTACCAGATTCATCAGAAGAAAAGTCAGTGTTGCAACAATGAATATGCACAGCAGACCCATTGCAACACGCTTGATGATATACTTCGCCAAGTATGCCAACTCCCTGTCGTCAAAGTATCGGGGCAAAAATTGTGCTCCGCCCCGTAGAAAAAGCACCACAAACAACTAAAAGTGTTGAATTACAACTATTTATGACTGCTTAATATAGGACATATTAACATAATACAGCCGAAAATGCAAGCTTATACAGATTGAATTTATTGTCAAATACCCCGGAATGCCATCAAAATTTTCGGCGGCTTTATATCTCGGTGTCCGCGATATTAGTTTTTTGCGCGCACGCGGCGCAAAGATTCCCGAAAGCGCGCTATTAAGCCGTTTTGCAAAATTTATTTGCTTTGCTTCAATAATGTATCAGAGCACCGAATTACAGCTTTGTCGCGTTAGCCCGAGATTGATTTTGCCATATAAATTTCAGATGTGATATTTGAGCACAGCAAAGAAGCGTGACGATATATGCATATTATATCAAATGGAGCGCAGTAAAAAAACTGTGCTCCGCGAAAAAATATTCAAAAATTTACTGCATGACGGAAAGGATGAAGCATACAGCCGACACAGTAAACAGCACTGCGGAAAGGGCAGTTGTCATAAATCTGCTCTTTCTTGATGTATCTTCATTACCGCTTTCTTTGCTGATACCGACCATCATAAATTTGAACAGAATCGAGAGACCGAAAATCATTCCGGTCACAACATACGCTGTTCTAAGACCCGACTGATAAGACATAACATGCTGCGGATTCAAGAGACTTTCAAGTCTGATAAGTCCCAACGGAATAGCCATCGTCAGACCGAAGCCAAACAGAATTTTAAGTCCGATAAGGTTGCTCATGCTCGGATATCCGCCGACTGCCGACTTTCCGGAAGCATCCTCAAGATTTCTCAAAACCGAGCCCACCTGACCGACGCTGTAAAGCTTGCCGTCGATAAGGTAGCCGTTGCCGAGCTTATCGTTTATGATAAAGTAATTTCTGGAATCCTGAAACCACACGGGCAGAGTGAACGGCACAAGTTTTCCTTTGACCTTTGCCAACGCCAACAAACGGTTATTATCATCGCGTCCGTTGCGGCGCAGCTGCTTACTCTCAAACGAGCCGAACTTTTCAATATCATCATAGTAAACCGACACTTTGTGCGACGGAATCGGCTTATAGAATGTCTTTGCATGATCCATAAACGCATCAAAGTACACTGCCTCAAAATGGTCTTCATAGAAAGTGAACTTCGACATGAAGATAATTTTGAGCGCGCTGACGCTTATAAAATATGTAAGCGCAGCCGCCACTGCAATAACGACGATGCGCTCCGGCGCCAGTCCTTTGAGAATGATGGACACGGCTTCGTAAATCAGCATCGCGGGAAACGCAAAGCCCACAAGGGCAAGCATCAGACTTCCCGCTTCAAACGGTCGGACAACTGTCTTTTTCATAGTGTTCTCCCTTTCAGTTTTTTACCAACTCTCTCTCCTTATCTGTATGGAAGAACGCGATATTGACCGTGAACTCCCTATCAGCCTCGCTGTATGCCCAATCGAACTCGCCGTTATATTTTCCCGCCATCGCCTTGATGCTCTTTGTTCCAAGACCGTGGAAACCGCCGGAATTCTTTGAAGTCCTGAGCGATTTGCCGACGGACTGCGGCTTGCGGTCGCTGGAATTGACGCAGGAAAGCATATCGAATTCATTGACCCTGTTTATCGAAAGCTCTATCGTTTTCTTTTCGGAAACGCTCGCCGCCTCGACCGCATTGTCGAGGATATTGCTCAGAAGCGTTATCAGATCCGGCGCATCCATAAACGATAGGTTCGCCGTTCTTATATTGTATTCGAAGCTTATCCCGCTCGAATCGCAGATCGATTTATATTTGTTGAGCAGCAAATCGAGGAACTTGTTCTTTGTGTTGCCAAACATCGAATGGTATTTTATATCGCCGTAGATATTCTCGATATATTCGCTGACTGCGGGATCGTCCGCGAGTGCTTTTATGGCGATAAGATGATTTTTCTCGTCGTGCGTTATAGTCTTGAGCATCTCGTTCTGCTGATCGAGCAGGGCGTAATAAGTCTGGTCGGTGCGCAGTCGCTCCGCCTCGCGCTGGGTCTTATAGAGCTCGTCCATCTTGCGCGAAGTGCGCCCATAAAAGACGAAAGTCAGAAACGCCGATGCGATTATAGCGATTGACGCGACGGAAATTATAACACTTATATTCTTCGACAAATCGTAGCGCACGGAAATCATCCAGAAAGTATAGAGGATAACTATCGACGCTATAGGATAAATCAGCAGGAACGCGGGGATGCGCACGCCCTTCTGACCGCGCAGATACAGTCCCGCATAAACAGCCGCTTTCGTCAGAACGAAGAGGACGGACTTGCTCAGGAGCACCATAAGCAGATAAATATACAGGCTCGACCGATAGGTCTTTATATCTCCGCCGACTATGCCGAGCACGCTCATGACTATAAATTCCGACGCAGTGTTCGACACCGCTATGAACAGCGCGCCGAGCGTTGCGCCTTTGATATTGCATTCAAAGAAGAGCTTTGCAAACACGGAATCGATAACAAAGCAGAGCAAAATGTTGACGACCGTTGAATTAAACAGCAAAAACGCCGCATATGCCACGGCATAGAAAGCAATGCCGACCGCCGCTGCAACGGTTTTCCTGCCCTTATTGGCAAACAGATCGTTGAAGAACTGAAAGACAATAAAAAGCTCTATAGCATGTGAAAGTGCAGATAATAACTCCATTTTTCAGATCATCGTCCCCCGAAATAGTTGAGAAAAAAGTGACGGAACTCCGCCTGCCTTCTATAGGCTACAGGTATTTCGTACTCGCCGCAGAGCACAACGGTCGCGCGGGTGTAATCCGTTGCATAATGGACATTGACTATATAGCTCTTATGCACGCGGAAGAATGACGGCGCAGCGAGCTTTGAATCCCAGAAGTCAATGCCGTTTTCCGAATTGTACTCCCCCTGGGTCGTCACGACCCGCGTGGAGCGTCCGGTTATCTCAACAAAAACAATATCTTTTGAGAAGACACACACGGCTTTTCCGCTCTCTTTCACAAGAAAGCTTGTGCGCGCCCTGTCGATGAGTTTCAGCGCTTTTTCGACTCCCGCTCTGAGCCGCCTTGCGTCGAGCGGTTTGGATATATATCTGAAAACGTGCAGATCCATGGCATCGTCGATATAGTCATCATACGATGTGATAAAAAATATAATGATATTGCGGTTTCTCTTCTTCAGCCTTGCGGCAATCTCAAGCCCGTTATACGGGGTCATCCCGATATCGAGAAAAGCCATATCATATGTTTCCGCGCTGTCATGCAGTTGCGCACTGTCAGATATGAGATCGAACCGCGCATCGATATTCTTCTCCGCAAGGGTCGTGCGAACCACCGATTCGATCTTTTTTACATAAGCACTGTCGTCATCACAAATTGCGATCTTCACGAAATGCCACTCCTCGTTGACAATTATACCATATGAGAAAACTCAAGTCAAATAGTTTAAATCGTTAAATCGTTGAGTCATCTTTCTGATGTATGTAACAGTCAACAAGGCGCCAGACCATCCTCTGCTCCTCGACGGAAAGCGACGAGAGCATCTCCCCTATCTGCTCAGGAAGAGAATCGCTTATCACGCCGGAGAAGAAATAGTCCGCGTTGCAGTCGAGAGCCTTGCAGATGAGCATAAAGCTGTTGAGCTTCGGATAGCTCCTGCCGTTCTCTATATTGGATATCTGATTATCAGAGACTCCTATAAGCTCCGCCAGCTCGGACTGTTTCATTCCGAGCAGCTTCCTGCGCTGCATTATCCGCGCCCCAATAACGGCATTCTTCTTTTCATCATTCACTTTCATCACCCATGGAAAATGTTACCATTTGCCGCTTTTAATTGGAACAAACTGCAATTTACTAACACAATTATATTTGTAATACGCTGTTATTTTATGCCGTTGTTAAATAATATTAAGGATTTGTGCAGTTTTGACGCAAAAATATGCAGTATTGTTTGTTATATTGAATTTTATTGTTGACATGTTATCATGTAGTTGTCCCAAAAATACCAAAGAAAGGAAATGCCGGACTTAAATGGAACCGGCAGCAGGTGGACAAAATGAAGAACATAGCAAAGAAAGCGGCAGAGTCTGTTATCACTCTCGCCAAGAAGAACGTCAAGGACGACATCAACTCGACCGGTTCGCCCTGGACCTATCAGCCCCGTATGCCCAAGAGCGCGGAGATCTACAAGAACAAATGATTTATGATCTGTCAGTTCGCCTGACTTCTCGCCTTGAGAAGCGCGGGTATCTGCCGGACAGCGAGGAAGAGATCGTGGCCTACGGTCTCTTTTCGCTGTTATCGAAGCTGATGTACGCGGTCATCTGCCTGATACTGGGGCTGATTTTTTCGGTTCCGCTCGAGAGCATGATTTTCTACGCCGTGTTCCTGTTCGTCAAGAAATACGGCGGCGGGTTTCACGCCTCGACCGAGGGCAAGTGCATGATACTGTCGACGATAGAAATACTTTTGTCGATATGCTTTGTTTTCTTCGCCATGCGCGAGTCCGCGGTTCTGAAATCCGGTGCGCTCGCATCGGCAGTGGCATACATTATAATATGCATCCTCTCCCCTGCGGCGGCGAAAGAGAAGCCGCTCGATAAAGCGGAGAATATCCGCTATCGAGAGCGGTCGATAATCCGCGTTACGCTTACATTCGCAGCCATGACGGCGGCGTTCATCTTCGGCTATCCGAGAATATGTGCTCCGCTTTGCTCCGCGCTGATGCTTGAGGGCGTCATGCTGACGGCAGGCAGGATATCACTGAGAAGATACAGCGAAGCGGCAGAAGAGTAAACACAAAAGCCATCTCTGAAAAAGGGATGGCTTTTGTGTTTTTAGTATATAAATTGAGCCGCCCCATTAAGGAACGGCTTTTTGTTTATTTTTCTTTTCCAATCGTCACGGTGCTCTGTCCCCTGTGACGAATAAGCCTTTGGACGGTGAATGTGCCGTCGTTTTTGATATTTATAAGCTGGCCGCCCCTGAAAGGCACGACATAGATATTATGGTCGCACGATAGACCGTAGCTGAGCCTTATCCCGTGATATTCGGCGGAATAGTTGTTCATATGGTCGTGACCCGCGAAGCACGCGGCGGGAGCGTCAGCGGATAATGATGGAATCCCTTTCAGCGCCAACAGAAATATATTTTATCTGCACGCCGATCCGCGTTTCTATGAAGTCGATATATTTTTTCGCCGCTTCGGGCAGTTCATCGAACGAGCGGCAGTCGGAGATATCCTCTTTCCAGCCGTCAAAATACTCATAGACGGGCTTTGCGTTATTGAGCGCGCTGCCGGTCGGGAAAGTATCGACGCGCTTTCCGTCTATTTCATATGCGACGCATACGGGGATTTTATCGAAATAAGAGAGAATGTCAAGCTTTGTCAGCGCGATTGCGGTTGCGCCCTGTACACGCGCTCCGTAGCGCGAGGCCACGACATCAAAGCCGCCGACTCTTCTCGGTCTGCCGGTAGCCGCGCCATATTCGTTGCCCGCCCGGCGAAGTATTTCGCCCTCTTCACCGAACAGTTCGCACACGAACGGACCTTCGCCAACGCAGGTCGAGTAGGCTTTCATAACGCCTATGCTCTCGTCAAGATGTAACTGCGGAATACCCGCGCCGATAGTCGAAAATGCGGCGATGCTGTTTGACGACGAGGTATACGGATAAATGCCGTAATCAATATCCCTGAGTGCGCCGAGCTGAGCTTCAAAGAGTATCTTTTTGCCCTCGTCAGCCGCTTTGCTCAAATATTCCGATGTGTTGCAGATATACGGGAGCAGCGGCTTGCCGTAGGTGCGAAGCCAGGTGAGCATTTTTTCGGCGTCGATAGGCTCGTGGTGATATCCGCCCTCGATGAGCAGGTTTTTCCACTCGACGATATCCCTGAGATGATCGACGACGCCGTCTATGTCGCGCAGATCGCCCATACGAATAGTCTTTTTCATATATTTGTCCGCATAGACGGGCGCGATTCCGCGGCGGGTCGAGCCGAATTTTTTATCGGAGAGTCTGTCCTCTTCGAGGCAGTCCTGTATCCTGTGATAGGGCATGCAGATAGTTGCGCGGTCGCTGATTTTCAAGTTTTCCGGGGATATCTCTATCCCCTTTTCGCGCAGCCTGCCGATCTCGCCGACGAGGTGCTCGATATCAATAACCATTCCCGTGCCCATGACGTTCACTGTGCCGTCGCGCAGGATGCCGGACGGGAGCAGATTGAGAATAAACGTGCCCTTTTCGTTGACGACGGTGTGACCCGCATTGTTTCCGCCCTGATAGCGCGAAACTATATCAAAATCCTGCGAAAGATAATCGACGATGCGTCCCTTGCCCTCGTCGCCCCAGTTGACACCGACTATCGCTGATAACATAATGATTGCTCCTTCTTTTGTTTGACTTGCCGCCATGCGGCGTGATTTCAGTTTTCGCTGTGTTTTGCGCCGTTTTCCGCGCTGAGAATAAGCTCCTCCTCTTCGCGGATGAACATCATGCCGAAGCTTATCAAAAGCAGTCCGCAGGATATCCAAATCGACTTCTCGCCGAGTCTCCCGGTAACAAAGCTGCCGACACCCGCGCCGACGGCAAAGACCAATATGACCGCGAAATATGTAAGCGCCTTTTTGAGTATTGCCTTATCCTTTGTGCGAAAATAGGCGCAGAGAGCCTCAGTGCCGCTTCGCATATTGCCGATGCACATCGTACTGGCATAGGCATGGCCGCGCACCTTATGGAATGTCTGCACCTGAAGCGCGCAGACGAACGAGACGAGCGCATTCGCGAGAGGATCGAGCTTCTGCGGCATGAATCCGACCGCAAACAGCAGAACTATTTCATCGATAAGAATCAGCTGCCGCCAATGGATTTTCTCGCAGTTTTTGAACCGCATATGCACCACTTCCGCTATCGCGATGCCGATGATAAACGACACAACGGGGATTAGATATTTGATGACCCTGCTTCTGTCCGCGTCGACAAGAGCCGTGCTCATGAGCACGATGTTTCCCGTCTGCGCGTTTGCAAAGACCGAGCCGCGGCAG
>ERZ780148.2467-NODE-2467-length-10649-cov-2.977723_pt1 | contig 10649 bp, 8 predicted proteins | sample MGYA00510984_ERZ780148 | MGnify/ENA primary metagenome ERZ780148 (study PRJEB29588, sample SAMEA2160902) | human gut metagenome | biome: human gut; feature: human-associated habitat; material: faeces | place: Denmark | collected 2008/2010 ...
GGGGACCATCTTCCAGTCGCACGTCGCGGTGAAGATCGTGCTACTGAACAACTCGTTCCTCGGCATGGTGCGCCAATGGCAGGAGCTCTTTTTCGACAAGCGGTACTCATTTACCGAAATGACTAACCCTGACTTCGGGGCAATCGCCCAAGGAAACGGTATCGCCTACCGGTGCGTGGAAAAACGGGACGAACTGGAAACAGCCATCCATGCCATGAAGGAACATCCCGGAGCCTTTCTGCTGGAGGTTCGGGTTGAACCGGAAGAGAATGTATTTCCGATGGTTCCTGCCGGTGCAGCTGTGGGGGATGTGAGATTGGAATAAAGGAAAAAGTTGAAAGCTAAAGGCTATAGGCTGGAGGCCAGGAGGTAGAGGAGGGGGAGGAGGGGGAGAAAGGGAAAAAAGGGAGAGAAAAAGAGATTATCGATAATAATAAAATAGAAAAATGATGCGATGAATAAAGAATATATCATAACGGTCTTTTCAGAAAACAAAGTAGGATTGCTAAGCCAGATCACGACGGTATTCACTTGCCGGGATATCAATATCGAAAGCCTGACGACTTCGGAATCGTCTATCCCGGGCATTCACAAATTTACCATAGTCGTCATCACCGGTCCCGAAAAGATAGAGAAACTGGTCAAGCAGATCGAAAAGAAAATCGATGTACTGAAAGCCTTTGTTTTCACCCCGGATGAAGTGGTACAACAGGAAATCGCACTTTACAAAGTCACCCGGAGCAACAGTGTCGAAAAATTGGTACGCGACCACCATGTACGGATACTGGAAATCTGTGACGATTATATCGTACTGGAAAAGACCGGACACAAAGAGGATACCCAGTCTCTGTTCGAATTACTACAACCCCATGGAGTACAGCAATTCGTCCGGTCGGGCCAAATCGCGATCATCAAATCAAAACGCGAACTATTGAATGAATATTTACAGAAACGGGAAAATACGACGAAAGCGTAAACAACCCGGATCAAGGACAAAATAACACTAACAATTAAATCATTATTATTATGGCACAAATTAATTTCGGAGGAGTAAAAGAAAACGTAGTAACCAGAGAAGAATTTCCATTGGCAAAAGCGCTCGAGGTATTGAAAAACGAAACCATTGCTGTTATAGGATACGGTGTACAAGGTCCCGGTCAGGCCCTGAACCTGAAAGACAACGGTTTCAACGTAATCGTAGGTCAGCGCCGGGGAAGTAAAACCTGGGATAAAGCCGTAGCCGACGGCTGGATACCCGGCGAAACCCTGTTCGACATCGAAGAAGCCGCCCGGAGAGGAACGATCATACAATATTTACTATCGGATGCAGGTCAGATCGCCGTATGGCCGACTATTCAAAAACACCTGACTCCCGGCAAAGCCCTCTATTTCTCACATGGTTTCGGCATCACCTATAAAGATCGCACAGGCATCATCCCGCCGGCCGATGTCGATGTCATCCTGATCGCTCCGAAAGGCTCGGGTACTTCATTGCGGAGAATGTTCTTACAGGGACGGGGATTAAATTCCAGTTATGCCATCTTCCAGGATGCCACCGGCAAAGCTTGGGACCGGGTTATCGCTTTAGGAATCGGAGTAGGCTCGGGTTATCTGTTCGAGACCACCTTTCAGCGGGAAGTATATTCCGACCTGACAGGAGAACGGGGTACTCTGATGGGAGCGATCCAGGGCATTTTTGCAGCCCAGTACGACACTTTACGCGAACACGGCCACACCCCTTCGGAAGCCTTCAACGAAACCGTCGAGGAACTGACCCAAAGTCTGATGCCTTTAATTGCAGAAAACGGTATGGACTGGATGTATGCCAACTGCTCGACGACAGCACAACGGGGAGCACTCGATTGGTGGAAGAAATTCCGGGATGCCGCCAAACCGGTATTCGACGAATTGTACGGCCAGGTATCTTGTGGCAACGAAGCCCAACGTTCGATCGATTCCAACAGCCGGCCCGACTATCGTGAAAAACTGGAAAAAGAACTTCAGACCATGCGCGAATCCGAGATGTGGCAAGCCGGTGCCGTCGTTCGGAAACTGAGACCGGAAAACAATTAAAGCGAAAAGGCTAGAAGCAAAAAGCTAGAAGCGAAAAGTAAAAAGTGAAAGGAGATCGGCGAAAAAGCAAAAGATGAAAAGCGCCCCAATAACCTTCACTAATCCCTTTCCTTTTTTACCTACTCCCGCTTCCACCTTATAACTTATAGCTTTTAGCCTAATAGCCTTTTCGCCTCTAACCTTTTACCTCATCACCTCATGCGTGAAAAAGTATATATATTCGATACCACCCTTCGGGATGCAGAGCAAGTTCCGGGGTGTCAGCTGAATACAATCGAAAAGATAGAAGTTGCCAGGCAGCTCGAGAAACTGGGTGTAGACATCATCGAAGCCGGTTTCCCCATCTCGAGTCCCGGGGATTTCAATTCCGTTGTAGAGATTTCTAAAGCAGTAACCGTTCCAACCATCTGTGCTCTGACCCGGGCTGTAAAAAAAGACATCGAAGTGGCTGCCGAAGCATTGAAATTTGCCAAACGGGGACGTATCCATACCGGAATCGGTACCTCCTGGTATCATATCCACGAAAAATTGAATTCCACTCCCGACGAAATCGTCGGGAGAGCGGTAGAGGCCGTAAAATATGCCCGTCGATTTGTCGATGATGTCGAATTTTACGCCGAAGATGCAGGCCGTACAGAAGAAGAATACCTGGCCCGGGTAGTAGAAGCAGTGATCAAAGCCGGCGCCACCGTCGTCAATATCCCCGACACCACGGGGTATTGTCTGCCGAACGAGTACGGAGCAAAGATCGCCTATCTGATGAATCATGTCCCCAACATCGACAAAGCCATTATTTCCACTCATTGCCACAACGATCTGGGCATGGCCACTGCCAACACTTTAGCCGCCGTACAAAACGGAGCACGGCAGGTCGAAGTGACGATCAACGGCCTCGGCGAACGGGCCGGTAACACCGCCCTCGAAGAAATCGTGATGGCGATTGCCTGTCACAAAAATCTGGATTTCAATATCGGTATCAACACCAGGCAAATCATCGCTACCAGCCAGCTGGTATCCAGTTTGATGCGGGTGCCGGTACAACCCAACAAAGCCATCGTCGGCCGTAATGCTTTCGCCCATTCGTCGGGCATCCACCAGGACGGTGTACTGAAAAGCCGGGAGACCTATGAAATCATCGCCCCGGAAGACGTAGGGGTCGATCAGTCCAGTATCGTCCTCACCGCCCGTAGTGGCCGTGCAGCACTGAAACATCATTTGAAAGCCATCGGTTATACTCCCGACAATGACGAACTCGACGCCATCTACCAGCGCTTTCTGGAATTAGCCGATAAGAAAAAAGACATTACCACCCGCGACCTGGAAGTACTTGCCGGTAGTGAAGCTTCGCGCAAACACCGCGACATGAAACTGGTGGGGTTGCAGGTTGTATGCGGCTCGACTTCCATACCGACAGCAACTGTGCAAATCAGCTTCGGGGGAGATATTTTCACCGAAACAGCCAGCGGTAACGGCCCGGTCGATGCAGCCATCAATGCTGTAAAAAGCATCACCAAACGACGGGTACATCTGGAAGAATACCTGGTACAGGCCATCACCCGGGGAAGCGACGACCTGGGTAAAGTACACGTACAAGTCTCCCACAAAGGCAAAATGTACCACGGTTTCGGCGCCAACACAGACATTGTCACCGCATCGGTCGAGTCGTTCCTGGATGCGATAGCTAAAATAAGTTAGTACCCCAAAGTCAAAATACACCTTATGAAAACTTTATTCGATAAAATCTGGGATGCCCATACGGTCGACACCATCGCCGGAGGTTCATGTGTGCTCTATATCGACCGGCAATACATTCACGAAGTAACGAGTCCACAAGCTTTCGAAGGGCTTCATTCGCGCGGCGCGAAAGTATTCCGTCCGGCTCAGGTCACAGCCAGCCCCGATCACAATATACCCACACAAAATCAACATCTGCCGGTACAGGATCTGCAATCCGCCCGGCAACTGTCGATGCTCGAAAATAACTGTACCGAACACGGTATCACGATTTTCAAAGTCGGTACCCCCAAAAACGGAATTATCCATGTGGTGGGTCCCGAAACAGGTCTGACCCAACCGGGAATGACCATCGTCTGTGGAGACAGCCATACTTCCACCCACGGAGCTATGGGCTGCGTGGCGTTCGGCATCGGAACCAGCGAGGTAGAAATGGTATTAGCCTCCCAATGTGTATTGCAATCCAAACCCAAGACCATGCGGATCAATGTCGAAGGACAATTGAATCCCGGAGTTTGTTCGAAAGATATCATTTTATATCTCATTTCGAAACTAGGTACCGGCGGCGGTACCGGACATTTCATCGAATTTGCCGGATCGGCTATCCGCTCGCTATCGATGGAAGCCCGGATGACGATCTGTAATATGAGCATCGAAATGGGAGCCCGCGGCGGGATGATCGCTCCGGACGAAACGACCTTTGCCTACCTGAAAGGCAGGGAATATGCGCCCCAAGGAACCGAATGGGACAAATCCGTCACACAATGGAAGCAGCTATACAGTGATCCCGACGCCGTCTTCGACAAAGAAGTCACATTCGATGCTGCCGACATCTACCCTATGATCACCTACGGCACCAACCCCGGTATGGGAATCGCTCTCACCCACTCTATCCCCGAAGTCTCCGAAATCGAAGAGACTTCCCGGCCTTCTTTCTTAAAAGCTCTGGAATACATGGACTTCAAACCGGGCGAAAAGCTACCGGGCAAACCGGTCGACTATGTTTTTGTCGGCAGTTGTACCAATGGACGGATCGAAGATCTGCGGGTATTCGCCGACTATGTGAAAGGCAAGCAAAAAGCAGCAGGCGTGACAGCCTGGATCGTTCCGGGCAGCAAACAGGTAGAAAAACAAGCCATCGACGAAGGGATCAGGGATACACTCGAGGCTGCAGGCTTCGAATTACGGCAACCGGGATGCTCCGCCTGCCTGGCAATGAACGACGACAAAATTCCGGCAGGGAAATATTGTGTCTCCACCTCCAATCGTAATTTTGAAGGCCGGCAAGGACCGGGAGCCCGCACTCTACTGGCAGGCCCACTCGTCGCTGCTGCCTGTGCTATCCACGGCATAATCACCGTCCCCGACTCACTCCAACTCAGCAACCCAGTAACTCAGCAACTCAGCAACTCAACAACTCAGCAACTCAGCAACTCAGCAACTCAACAACTCAACAACTCAGTAACTCAGCAACTCAACAACTCAACAACTCAGTAACTCAACAACTCAGTAACTCTTTTCAACTCATGATAAACCAATTCACAACCCTAACATCCACAGCGATACCACTGAAAATCGAAAATGTAGACACCGACCAGATCATTCCGGCCCGTTTTTTGAAAGCGACCACCCGGGAAGGGTTCGGCAAACAATTGTTTTTCGACTGGCGGTATGATGCTCAGGGAAACCCGAAAACAGATTTCGTCCTGAACTCCCCCGACTATACCGGAGAAATTTTAATTGCAGGGAAAAATTTTCGGCTGGGGTCCCAGCCGTGAACATGCGGCCTGGGCCATTTATGGAGCAGGTTTCAAAGTAGTCATTTCCAGTTTTTTCGCCGATATTTTCCGCAACAATGCCCTGAACAACGGATTACTTCCTGTACAGGTGAGCGAATCGTTTCTGGCAAAGCTATTCCAGGTCGTCCGGTCAGCTCCTTCGACCACCGTCAGTATCGATCTGGAACGGCAGACCGTCACCTTGACAGCCACAGGAGAGCAAGAACTTTTCGAAATTTCTCCCTACAAAAAAGAGTGTTTGTTGAAGGGATACGATGATGTCGACTATCTGATGAGCATACACCATAAGATCGAAGCATTTGAAAAGACCCGTTAAAACGATCGGCGAGCCTTCGGTTCTGACAAAGCCAGTGCAAGAGTCGCCTTATGAACCTTACAAACTCATTTCATCATGGATTTAAAAATAGCAGTATTACCCGGTGACGGCATCGGACCGGAAATCATAGAACAGGCCATCAAAGCCATCGATGCCACTTGCAAAAAATACGGTCATACCGTCGGCTATACCTACGGATCAGTAGGGGCAACAGCCATCGACAAGACCGGGAATCCTTATCCGGAAGAAACTCACCGGATTTGTATGCAATCGGATGCCGTATTGTTCGGAGCGATCGGGGATCCCCGTTTCGACAACAATCCCCAAGCCAAAGTCCGTCCGGAACAAGGATTGCTGGAAATGCGCAAAAAATTAGGATTATATGCCAACCTCCGTCCGGTCAGTACTTTCAAATCCCTTGTTCACCGCTCTCCTCTGCGACAAGAACTCGTAGAAGGGGCCGATTTCATCTGTATCCGGGAACTCACCGGCGGCATTTATTTCGGGCAGCCCCAGGGACGTTCGGAAGACGGGCAAACCGCTTTCGACAGTTGTGTATACACCAAAGCCGAAATCAAACGGATTTGCCGATTAGGTTTCGAGTACGCCATGAAGCGCCGCAACAAACTGACAGTTGTCGATAAAGCCAATGTCCTGGCAACCTCCCGGCTATGGCGCGAAACCGTACAAGAGATGGCTCCGGCTTATCCTCAGGTAAATGTCGAATACATGTTTGTCGACAATGCGGCGATGAAACTCATCCAGCAACCCAAACATTTCGATGTCATCGTTACAGAAAACATGTTCGGCGATATCCTCACCGACAAAGCCAGTGTCATCACAGGCTCATTAGGCTTGCTGCCTTCCGCTTCTATCGGTATCCACACCTCGCTGTTCGAACCGATCCACGGTTCCTATCCTCAGGCCGCCGGCAAAAATGTGGCCAATCCTCTGGCAACCATTTTATCCGCCGCTATGATGTTCGAATATGCCTTCAACCTGAAAGCAGCCGGAGCAAGCATCCGCCAGGCAGTCGATCGTTCGGTCGAAGCCGGTATCGTTACCGAAGATATCGCTGAAGACGGACAGGCCTATCCGACCAGCGAAGTAGGCGATTTTATAGCAAAGAACATCGGGTAAATGAAAAAACAGACCAATTAAACCGAACAATATGAGTGATCCTTATTTTCCTTCTTTGAAAGATATCATGACGGCGGAGCATACGCTCAACGACATTCTGGTCCCGACACCCCTCATGAAAAACAGAAATCTATCCGATAAATACGAAGCCAATATCTTTCTGAAACGGGAAGATCTTCAAATGGTGAGATCGTATAAAATCCGGGGAGCTTATAATAAAATCAAATCCCTGACTCCTGAAGAGATGGAGAAAGGAGTGGTTTGTGCCAGTGCCGGCAATCATGCCCAAGGCGTAGCCTTCTCCTGCAGCAAACTCGGTATCCAGGGAAAAATCTATATGCCCGTTACTACTCCCAGGCAAAAGATCAACCAGGTAAAAATGTTCGGGGGTAAATCCATTGAAGTCGTCCTGACGGGAGATACTTTCGATCAGGCCAATACAGCAGCAATCGAAGCCTGTAAAAAAAACGATATGGTATTTATCCCTCCCTTCAACGATCCCCGGATCATCGAGGGGCAGGCAACCGTCGGTTTAGAAATCATTCAGGAAGCCCGGATGAAGCTCGATTATATCTTTGTACCGATCGGTGGTGGCGGACTGGCTTCCGGTATCGGTAGTTTCTATAAGCAAATGAGCCCGAAGACCAAGATCATCGGAGTCGAACCGGCCGGTGCCGCCGGAATGAAAAAATCGTTCGAATGCGGAGAGGTAACCGAACTGAACGAAGTAGATAAATTTGTCGACGGGGCAGCCGTACAACGGGTAGGAGAGCTCACTTACGCTATCTGCAAGAAAGTATTGGACGATATCGTCGTCGTGCCCGAAGGCAAAATTTGTACGACGATCCTGAATCTTTACAACTTCGACGCTATCGTAGTAGAGCCGGCAGGAGCCCTGAGTATGAGTGCTCTCGACTTTTACAAAAATGAAATTAAAGGAAAAAACGTCGTTTGTGTGGTCAGCGGCAGCAACAACGACATCACCCGCATGGAAGACATCAAGGAGCGCTCTTTATTATATGAAGGCCTGAAACATTACTTCGTCGTCCGTTTTCCGCAAAGAGCCGGTGCACTCCAGAGTTTTGTCAGCAACGTCCTGGGCCCCCACGACGACATCACCTATTTCGAATACAAGAAGAAGACAAACCGCGAAAAAGGCCCTGCCCTCATCGGCATCGAGATCCAGCATCCCGAAGATTTCCAGGGCCTGCTGGACCGCATGAAATCCGAAGGTATCCTCTACGAATATCTCAATGACAATCCGAACCTATTCGAATTCCTGATCGGATAATCCGTCGCCGGGTAAGGTGTCCCAAAAGTCTTTTTGAAACCGATCTGATCGGCGAATTCTTTCCCAATCCTATTTCAGAAAAACCGGTTTCATTTCCTTGCTTCCAAAAGAAGTAAAAGAACTGAAGGAATACATCGAAGAATACCACAGCATCCGGGAAGGAGACGGCCGGAACTGGAAAATCAAAAAAAAGAAAATCGAGACAGCAATAAAATGTAAACAAATATACGATTTTTTTAATAAGTCGATACATTTCTTTGGGAATTAAGAAATATTTTCTTATTATTGAAGTCTAAAAACAAACTTATGAAACTGATTTCTACCCTCATTTTTCTATTGTGTGTAACTTTTGCATTTGCAGAATGCTACGACAACCATTTCGACGAGTGCCGGATCGAACGGCAAAACGGGAAATACGGTATCGTGATCGACAAACAGCTGGCCATACCGTACGAGTACGACGAAATCGTACCTCAACACAATTGCTTTTTCAAAGTCAGAAAGGGCCGGAAATACGGTATCATCAGTTATTTTTATGAAGAGCACAAACGGGATGGCCGGTTTCCGAAAGAGATTGACCGGCCGATTGCCCTGAAAAAAGGGTATGCCTGGCTTTACCTTTCCCTCGCTTGTGAATACGATAAGATCGAAGAATATGAAAATCAGTATCTTCAAATCAGCCGCGACGACCGGAAAGGAATTGTCAATTATTACGGGACCCTGGTCTTGCCCTGCCGTTTTGAAAAAATAGAATTATCGAATAATTTTTTTTGGGTATCGTCGGAAGGGTTATACGGAATTTACAACCGGTACGGTTCGACAATTATCCCCTGCCGCTATAACCAGATCGAACTCACCGACCGTTGTTTTTACGTCTGCCGGGACCGGCTCAAAGGGGTTTACAACCGCTATGGAAGTGTTATTATCCCTTGCCAATTCAGCCAGATCGAATGCAAAGACAATGCCTATTACGTGACAAAAGGCAAATATCAGGGCATATACAACCTGTACGGTTCGGTAATCGTTCCTACCCAATACACTTCGATATACAAAGAAGGGGGGAAATACCTGGTTGAAAACGACAGTCTGAAAGGGATCGTCAATACCTATGGAAGTACCGTTATCCCCTGCAAATACAACACGATAGAATACGAAGACGGAGTTTATTATGTGTCGGCAGGCGGTAAATACGGAATTTACAACACTTACGGCTCGACGATACTTCCCTGCCAGTATGACGAGATCATTTCTTTAGGCCATCGTTATATCGTCAAACGGGACAAGAAGTTCGGGGTATACAACCAATATGGCTCTACTATACTGCCTTGTCAGTTTCAGAAAATCGAATGCCTGAATAACGGGCATTATGTCACCACCCGTGACAAAAGCCAACAGGTGTATAATGCCTATGGGGCGCTATTGGAAAACCGTACGAATATGAAGGTAGTCTTCTCGACCGAAGACTGATTTTTTACCGGTTAGATTTGATTTTTGCGTGTTAAGTCGGTATTGTATTGACTTATTTATTATTTTTGTTTTCGTTTTAAACTAAATGGATATAGAAAATGAAAAATCGACTGGTCCTATATAATACTTTATCGCGCAAGAAAGAACAGTTCGAACCGATCAATCCTCCTTTTGTCGGGTTGTACGTTTGCGGGCCCACCGTCTACGGGGATGCCCATTTGGGACATGCCCGTCCGGCCATTACTTTCGACCTGTTGTTCCGGTATCTGAAATATCTGGGCTACAAAGTGCGTTATGTGCGTAACATCACCGATGTCGGCCATCTTACCGACGACAGTGACGACGGCGAAGACAAAATCGAGAAGAAAGCGAAGCTCGACCGGTTGGAACCGATGGAAATCGTTCAGTTTTATACCAACCGCTACCATCACAATATGGAGCAATTGAACACCCTTCCGCCCAGTATAGAGCCTCATGCTTCGGGCCATATCATCGAGCAGGAAGAATTGGTGAAAAAAATCCTGGACAACGGATTCGCTTACGAGAGCGACGGAAGTATTTATTTCGATGTCGAGGCTTACAACAAAAAATACAGCTATGGGAAACTATCCGGCCGCCGGGTGGAAGAGTTATTTGCCAACACCCGTCAGTTAGACGGCCAGGGAGAAAAACGGAATCCGGCCGATTTCGCCCTATGGAAAAAAGCTACTCCGGAACATATCATGCGCTGGCCTTCTCCGTGGAGTAACGGTTTTCCGGGTTGGCACCTGGAATGTTCGTGCATGAGCCAGAAGTATCTGGGCGACCGTTTCGATATCCATGGCGGCGG
>ERZ780148.2468-NODE-2468-length-10645-cov-3.601322_pt1 | contig 10645 bp, 10 predicted proteins | sample MGYA00510984_ERZ780148 | MGnify/ENA primary metagenome ERZ780148 (study PRJEB29588, sample SAMEA2160902) | human gut metagenome | biome: human gut; feature: human-associated habitat; material: faeces | place: Denmark | collected 2008/2010 ...
CACAAGCCATACCTTCCGGAGTCTTTGCCGGACCGGCATAATAGATAGGATGATCCTTGATATACTGAGGCAGGTCTTCACCACGGTCCAAACGTTCTTTTAACTTGGCGTGAGCGATATCGCGACCTACGATGATCGTACCATTCAGAGACAGACGGGTAGCCACCGGATATTTATCCAGTTCTTTCAGGATCTCTGTCATCGGCTGGTTCAGGTTGATCTTGACAGCATCGCCTTCGCCTGCCTCGCGCAGTTCTGCCGGGATCAGTTCGCCCGGATGGCTGTCCAGCTTCTCGATCCAGATACCGTCTTTGTTGATCTTACACTTCACGTTACGGTCGGCCGAACAACTGACACCCAAACCGACCGGACAGGAAGCGCCGTGCCGCGGCAGACGGATGATACGGATATCATGTGCCAGATACTTTCCGCCGAATTGTGCTCCCAAACCGATATTGTGCACTTCGGCCAGCACTTCTTTTTCCAGTTCTATATCCCGGAAAGCACGGCCATACTCGTTGCCAGTCGTAGGCAATTCGTCATAATAATGTGTAGAAGCCAACTTCACCGTCAGCAGGTTCTTTTCGGCAGAAGTACCGCCGATAACCACTGCGATATGATAAGGGGGACAAGCAGCCGTACCCAATGTCTTGATCTTTTCGATGATGAAGGGGACCAAAGTGCCGGGATTCAGGATCGCCTTTGTTTCTTGATACAGGTAAGTCTTATTGGCGGAACCGCCACCCTTTGTCACGCACAGGAACTTATATTCCATACCTTCCGTAGCTTCGATATCGATCTGGGCGGGGAGGTTGCATTTGGTGTTCACTTCGTCGTACATGTTCAGGGGAGCGTTCTGCGAATAGCGCAGGTTTTCTTCCGTATAGGTTTTATAGACACCCAACGAAAGCGCCTCTTCGTCGCAGTAGCCGGTCCACACCTGCTGTCCCTTTTCACCGTGGATGATAGCCGTACCGGTATCCTGGCAGAAAGGAAGTACACCCTTAGCAGCAACTTCTGCGTTACGCAGGAAAGTCAACGCTACATATTTATCGTTATCACTTGCTTCCGGATCGCTCAGGATCTTAGCTACCTGTTCGTTATGCGAGCGGCGAAGCATAAAGGAGACATCACGGAAAGCAGCATTAGCCATTGCCGTAAGACCTTCTTTCGCTACTTTCAGAACCGGGGTTCCTTCGAACTCAGAAACCGAAACATAATCTTTTGTAAGCAGATAATACTCTGTTGTATCCGGACCCAATGGAAACGGAGCCTGATACTTGAAAGGAGTTGTTGCCATAGCGTTTGTATTTTAATTTATAATATTGGTTTTAAAATCGTATCCTTGAACGGACTGGCAAACTTAATTAAAAATCATGAGATTCGACAGTTGTTTGCCTTTTTAAAATGATCATTTCAAGTTTATTTTAAATTCACTTCGTATCTTTGGAAACAGATAAGGTGATATTTATGAAGATATTAATAGTTGAAGACGAACCTTCGCTCAGGGAACTGATGCAAAAAACACTGGTAAAAGAGCGATATGTAGTGGAAACAGCGAGTACCTTCCACGAAGCGAGCCTAAAAATAGCGGACTACAGCTACGACTGCATCCTGCTCGACATCATGTTGCCGGACGGGAACGGCCTGAAGCTGTTGGAAATGCTCAAGGAGCAGCAGAAGCGGGAAAGCGTCATCATCATCTCAGCCCGCGATTCCATCGAGGACAAGGTCTTGGGGCTGGAACAGGGAGCGGACGACTACCTTCCGAAACCCTTCCACCTGGCCGAGTTAAACGCCCGGATCAAAAGCGTACTGAGACGACAGCGCGGCGACGGTTCGCGCTCCCTCCGATTGGGAAACCTACGGATCGAACCGGATAGTTTCCGGGTATTCGTTGGCGACAAGGAGCTGGAACTTCTCAAGAAAGAATATGACATTCTGTTCTATTTTGCCAACCGCCCGAACCATATCATCGACAAGGCCGTACTGGCCGAAGCCGTCTGGGGCGACCATATCGACCAGGCGGACAGTTTCCATTTCGTCTATGCACAGGTCAAAAATTTGCGGCAACAACTAAAGAAGGCGGGTGCAACAATTGAAATCCGCTCCATCTACGGCTTCGGATATAAACTAGTCATCAACGAAGAGGAGTAAGGCACGACAGACATGAAACTAATTTACCGCATATTGATCCGCCTGTCCCTGGCATTGCTGGCCGTCCTGACGGTATGGACGGTTTTCTTTTACTTCACCATGATCGACGAGATCAACGACGAAGTAGATGACGCATTGGAAGACTACTCCGAAACAATCATCATCCGCTCACTTGCCGGCAAAGAGCTCCCTTCGAAAAACGACGGGAGCAACAACAGCTATTCCATCCGTCCCATCACAAAGGAAGAAGCCGGACAACACCCGACGATCGAATACTACGATGCCGACATATATATAAAGGAAAAGGAAGAAACCGAGCCGGCACGCGTGCTGCGTACCATCTTCGCCGACAAAGACGACCATTATTTCCTGCTGGAAGTCTCGACTCCCTCTTTTGAAAAAGAAGATTTACGGGAGGCTGTCGCCAACTGGATTCTCTTCCTTTATATCGTCTTGCTGGTCACCCTGCTTACAGTCTGCATCTGGGTCTTCTACCGGAGCCTACGCCCGTTGTACGCGCTCCTAAACTGGCTGGACAGTTATTTGCCGGGCAAACAACACGAGCCTGTCCCCAACGACACCCGTATCCCGGAATTCCGCAGACTGAATGAGGCAGCCGCCCAAGCCGTCGAACGTTCGGAACAGCTATTCAAACAGCAGAAGCAATTTATCGGCAATGCATCGCACGAACTCCAGACACCACTCGCCGTCTGCAACAACCGTATCGAATGGCTGCTCGACAATACGGAACTGACAGAGGAACAAATGGAAGAACTGTTCAAAACCAAGCACACGCTGAACTACATCGTCCGGCTGAACAGATCCCTGCTGTTCCTCTCTCGAATCGACAACGGACAATTCACAGACAGCCGCCCAGTCGAAATCAACAGCATCGTCAAACGACTGTTAGATGATTACAAAGAGATATTCAGCCACCACAAAGTCCAGATCTCACTGGAGGAACAGGGTCGGCTGACGATAACGATGAACGAGACACTGGCGGAGTCACTCATCTCCAACCTGCTGAAAAACGCTTTTATCCATAACAAGGAAAAAGGACACGTCCGTGTCACGATCCAGGCAGACTCGCTGACTATCGCCAACACAGGGCAAACCGAACCTCTCGACAGCGAGCATATCTTCGAACGTTTCTACCAAGGGAACAAGAAAAAGGAATCGACCGGACTCGGCCTCGCCATAGCCGAAGCGATCTGCCGCCAATACGGGTTGCACATCTCCTACCGGTATCAGGGTGAAGAGCATATCTTCCTCCTTCAATTTTACCTCGATAAATCATGAGGAATATAGGCGATGGATTCCATAACTGAAATTATATTTTTACCTTTGCCACTATTATGTATTATTGGTTCCATCAATCGTTTTATATGGCAAAAGCCCTCCCGTTCATCGGCGGATGGCTGGCAGACCGCCTGTTGGGTGATCCTGAAGGATGGCCACATCCAGTTGTTGGTTTCGGCAAAGCGATTTCTTTAGGAGAGAAGACGTTGAACAAAGGAAATGACCGGGCTGTCAAAGGAGGCGTCATGGCACTCATACTGGTTGCCGGAACGTATTTGCTCTGCGAACGGATACTGATGCTTGCCGGATACTTTCACCCAATGGTCGCTTCGATTCTAGTCGGGATAGGCGTCTTTTACTGCCTGGCGGGGAAAACGCTAGGCAAAGAAGTGAAAGCCGTTTTTGAGGCAGTAGACCGTAGCACGGAAGAAGGACGCAAACAGGTCGGACGGATCGTAGGCCGCGACACCGCCCATCTCTCCCCACAAGAGATACGAGCCGCCGCTCTCGAAACGCTCGCGGAAAACCTAAGCGACGGAGTGATAGCTCCCATGTTTTGGTTTGCCCTGCTCGGACTTCCCGGCATGATGGCTTACAAAATGGTGAACACGCTCGATTCGATGATCGGCTACAAAAACGAACGTTACTTAGAATTCGGGCAGATTGCCGCAAGGCTAGACGATCTTGCCAATTATATCCCTGCCCGGTTGACAGCATGGTTGATGCTGGCTGTTTCCGGCAACTTGAACAAAATGGATTTCGTTAAGCGCTTCGGCCCGGCTCATGCCAGCCCGAACTCAGGCTATCCGGAATCTGCCCTTGCCGCTATATTGAATTGCCGTTTCGGAGGAACCCACGATTATTTCGGGAAGCCGGTAGAAAAACCTTATATCGGAACCAACGAACGGACTTTCACAACAGAAGACATGTTGATTGCCATCAAAACAAACAGCAATGCCGAACTTGCCATGGGGCTTATTGTTTGTTTAATATCAATAATTATCCACTAAATAAAGATGTACAGAATGGAAGTAAGATTAAATAAACTCATCAGTGATTCCGGCCTTTGTTCACGCAGGGAAGCGGACAAATTCATCGAAGAAGGACGTGTCACCGTAAATGGCAGCCTACCTCAAGTCGGGCAGAAAGTAACCGAAGCCGATATCGTCATGCTGGATGACATACAAATTAAAATCGGAAAGAACACGGGCAAACAAACATCTTCCGCACGGATCAATATCCAAGAGTTGGAACTTGCCGGACAAGAAAAAAAGGCGAAGAAGACAAAGCCTTTGTCTACGGCGACTTCCGAAAAGAAGGCGGCTTCTCCTGCAACCGGTTCAAAAGGCCTACGCCCCGGCAAATATGTAAAATACAATAAATATGCAGCCGCCCGCCATGCTGCACGCAATGGAGAAAGTCCGAGAAAAGAGACAAAGGCATCCGGCATCGACAAAGAGATGCTGAAAGAGGCTTTGCGCCCCAAATTCGGCAAATCATTAGGACGGTCGGCCGTTGCACAACGCTTGGCTTCTTCTCCAAAATCGGCTGCGTTGCGCAAGACAAGCAAGAACAACCCGCTCAACAAGGCAAAACGCGCTGCCGCCCGCAATAAACCGAAAGGAGAATAAGACAATGGGAAAAAAGCATATCGTTTTAGTGACAGGCGGCCAACGTTCCGGAAAAAGCGGATATGCGCAAAAACTTGCTTTGTCACTGACAGCTAATCCGGTTTACCTGGCGACATCACGTGTCTGGGACGAGGAGTTCCGCGAGCGTGTACTTCGCCATCAGGCCGACCGGGGACCGGAATGGACGAATATCGAAGAAGAGAAATACCTGAGCCGCCACGATCTGAACGGCCGTGTGGTCGTTATCGATTGTGTCACCCTCTGGGGTACAAACTTTTTCTTCGACAATGAAGGTGACACGAACCGTTCCCTGGTCGAGTTAAAAGAAGAATTTAATAAATTGACAGAGCAGGACGCCTATCTGATCTTCGTTACAAACGAAATCGGGTTAGGCGGTGTTTCTCCCGATGCGGTGCAACGCCGGTTCACGGACCTGCAAGGGTGGTTAAACCAATACATCGCATCCCGTGCCGACGAAGTTGTCTTCATGGTGAGCGGTATTCCCATGAAGGTAAAATAATAAAAACACTATACCATGATCTCTTTCAACATTCAAAAACCTGATATCGCCATTGCCACAGCCCTGCAGGACAAAATCGATAATCTGACGAAACCCAAAGGGTCATTGGGTACGCTTGAAGAAATTGCACTTCAAATCGGTCTGATCCAACAAACATTATCCCCGGTGCTCCATCATCCGGTCAACGTTATATACGCATCCGACCACGGGATCGCCGACGAAGGCGTCAGCAAATCACCCAAAGAAGTAACACGCCAGGTGATACACAACTTCCTGAACGGGGGAGCAGGCATCTGTTTCCTTTCACGCCAGCACGGCTTCGAAATCAAGATAGTCGACGGTGGTGTGGATTTCGATTTCCCTGCCATCCCAGAGTTGATCGACCGGAAAATCAGGAAAGGGACCCGCAACTTCCTGTATGAAGCAGCCATGACACAGGATGAAATGGAATTGGCCATCCGATATGGAGCCGACATTGTCACGGATTGCCACGACAAAGGGAGCAACGTGATCAGTTTTGGTGAGATGGGAATCGGAAACACCGCTGCATCAAGTATGTGGATGACTTGCTTGACGGGAATCCCGCTGATCGATTGCGTAGGCGCCGGAAGCGGCTTGGATAACGAAGGGGTCAAACATAAATATAATGTCTTAAGAAAGGCACTCGAGAACTACAAGGGAGACAACAGCACGTTGGATGTAATCCGCTATTTCGGCGGCTACGAGATGGTGATGGCTGTGGGAGGCATGCTCCGCGCAGCAGAATTGAAGATGGTTATTCTGGTAGATGGCTTTATCATGACAAACTGCGTACTGGCTGCTTCACACTTGTATCCGGAAATGCTTCCCTACTGCATATTCGGACACTGCGGAGACGAGGCCGGACACAAACGTGTACTGGATATCCTACAAGCCAAGCCGTTGCTAAATCTCGGCTTACGCCTGGGTGAAGGTTCCGGCTCCGTATGCGCCTATCCGATTGTGGACTCGGCAGTCCGCATGATCAACGAGATGCACAGCTTCCAGCAAGCCTCCATCACCAAATATTTCTAACCCCTGTTTAATTATTAATTCCCAATCCATGCTCCGTATCCTTGCCGCCTTTATATTTTTCACCCGGCTACCATTCTGGCGACTGGCTGAAGTTCCTTCGGAATATTTCAAGAATGTAGTCAGCCGCTGGGCGTTAGTCGGCTGGCTCACAGCCGGGCTTTCCGTAATCGTACTTTACACAGTTTCACTGATACTGCCGGCAAGTGTTGCCGTACTATTGGCAATCGTCACCCGGCTGCTGATAACCGGTTGCCTACATGAAGACGGACTTGCCGACTTTTTCGACAGCTTCGGGGGAGGAACCTCTCGAGAACGTATCCTTTCAATTATGAAAGACTCACATATAGGAAGCTACGGGGTGATCGGGTTGATTCTTTATTTTGCACTTCTATATACATTGTTGAGCAGCCTGCCACTGACTCTTGCCGGAAGTGCGATACTGGCAGGCGATCCTTTTTCCAAAGGAGTTGCCGGAATGATCATCAATAGGCTTCCCTACGCACGCAAGGAAGAAGAGGCCAAAAACAAAACGGTCTACAGCCGGATGACTACAAGTGAATATACATGTTGCCTTTTCTCCGCTCTGATTCCGATGTTCTGGCTGCCGGAACCCGTTTATCTCCTGGCAGGTCTACTGCCTGTTCTTGTCTTTTATTTTCTCACCTCTCTAATGAAAAAGAAAATACAAGGCTATACAGGTGACTGCTGCGGAGCAACATTTTTGCTTTGCGAACTGAGTTTCTATTTAGGGATAGCCGTTATTTATACGACAATCATATAAAACATATATTACATGGAAATTTATCTGGTCAGACATACATCCGTCGACATTCCCGCCGGCTATGCATACGGACAAACCGATGTTCCCCTTCGTCCTTCATTCGAAGATGAAGCCGAAGCCGTAAAAAAAAACTTATCCGGCCATACATTCGACAAAGTGTGGAGCAGCCCGCTTACACGCTGTACCCGCCTCGCCGCCTATTGCGGCTATCCGGACGCAGAAAAGGAAGACCGCATTAAGGAAATCAGCTTCGGGGAATGGGAAATGAAATCTTGGGATGAACTATCCTCCGATCCTCGATCGGAAGCCTGGTTCAACGACTGGATCAACGTTCCGGCTCCTTCGGGCGAATCCTTGCAAGATCAATATACCCGTGTCAGTCATTTCCTAAATGAAATAAGAGAAAGTGACCTGCAGAAAGTATGCATTTTCGCACATGGCGGAGTCTTGACCTGTGCCCGTGTCTATGCCGGAGAATATGACTTGAAAGAAGCATTCAAAAATGTCCCTTCATACGGAACGGTCATCAGGCTGGAATTGGATTAAGCAACATGCGTCCGTTTCTCCGAAGCACTAATTACCTTGGATGCTACTGCACATCTCCTACACGACTGCAAATACTAAGTTTTGGACATGGGAACGGGCTATCACCTGTTTGGTGGCTGGAAAACAAAGCCGGATTATCTCCGATATACCGGATACCATGTCCAATTTTCTCTCACGAACCTGAAAGCGATAACGGTAGGTTTCTACAATATCTTTCCGGTAGCGTCTATGCGGAGTTGCACTTCCTGCTTGCCGGATTCCAATTCGACGAGATACCATTCGCCAGTCAGAGTCTCGATGAAATCAGCATCGTCGATCCTATAGGTTGCATATTGCGAAGCCTTGATAGCAGCCATTACCGCGTCCGGCAGCGCTGTAATACGAAGTTCCGTTTTAGTCTGCATCCAAGCGCCTCCATCGTCGAACAGGAGTTCGCGGCAAACTGTTCCATCCAATATTTCAACTTCCGTAACACCTTTTTCCCGGTCGATATCCAAGATACGGGCAGAAGGATAATGTTCTTTGACATAAGCATCTACGGAAGAGGAAGGCTGTGACGGGATGAAATCTTCATATCCATCGTTCCCACCCGCATCGAGAACGGTTTTCACCAAGATACCGTCCGGAGAATAATAAAGATCCACCTCACTATTGCCCTGTTCCGTCTCGATCACATAGACGGTCTCGACATCCCGGCGTTCGATCATATCCACATCGTCCACTTTCCAAGTCGAATATTCACCTTGCTGGAAAGCAGTCTTCACCGCATCGGGAAGCTGTGCAAAAGGGATATCCGTTTCCGTCATATACCAAGTTCCGCTATTGTCGAACCAAGCTTCCTTCTCTACTTTATCTTGTTTGAAATCCACAATCAAATAATCGTTACGCGTCTCCCACTCCACATCTTTTGCCGCAGGATATTTTTCGTCAAAAGCAGCTTTGGTTTCGGCACTCACATAACCGGGAACCGGTTCGTTATCATCATTGTCACAACTTTGGAACAGGCACAGAGATAGTGCCGCAAGTAAAAATACATTTTTAATCATACCATTTCTATTTAAAATCGGTTCTTAATTAATTGTCTATATCTATCAAGTTAAACTTATTGTCAAACTCCAGCTTCATACCGTTGGCAAGTTTCGCCTCATACCCCCGGTCTTCCTTTTCGATCTTAACGACCTTATGATCGGGATAAGTAGCCTTTACATAGCGTAGGATGGCTTCGGGAATGACAGCTTCGGGAACAGTGGAATACTTGCAATCCACTTCTTTCCAAGTTCCGTCCTTAAAGAACTCCACTTTGCTGCTGTTGGCAAAAATCACTTCATACTTCTTGTCGAAAAAATCCTTTTCCATCTTTGCCAGCGCCACCTTTTCCTGTGGGAAATATTTCTTTACATATGCCTGTGCCTTAGCGGGCAGCTGGTCGAAACGAACCGGACGGTCATCGTCCGCGCGAACGCCCGTACTTATGGTAAGCAGGCAAACTAACAGTGCTAAAATTTTCTTCATTTCATTCATCTTTTATAGTTCTACTTTTTATCTGTCTAATCTTTTGACAGGACAAATATCAGGAGCAATTTTAAAATGAATCTGAAATAGCTGATTATTTTCCTAAAATCGTACATTTGTCGCTATTATGGCAAAGCATCTTATTATTATAATATATTTCGGATTATGCCTGTTTCTCGGTGTTTCCGTCAAGGCACAGATCAGTCACGGAGGACAGCCACTCCCTCTCACGGCCACCAAAAGCCTGACAGAGGATATGTTTATTACAATGCCCCCATTCGACCTGGCGGAACAGCTCCGGCTCGATTCGCTAGAAGCAACCGGCCTACGGAATGGATTCCGCTTTGCCTATAAGTTCGTGACAGACTATACGCCGGAGAATTCCGGAGTCCATTTCACCCTGTCCGACGGGACAAAGGTCTGGCGACTCGGGATACGTTCCGAAGGTGCGCTCTCCCTCAATATAATGTTCAGTAAATACCATCTGCCCGAAGGCGCACGCGTATTCCTGTACAATAGCGACCAATCGGAAGTCTTGGGCTCGTTCAACCACCTGAACAATTCGGAACGTGGTATTCTGCCCGTGGCCCCGATCCAGGGAGACGAGTTGATCATCGAATACCAAGAACCGGCGAAAACCGCTTTCCCTGGAAAACTCGCGGTCGGCGAGGTGAACCACGGCTATCGAAACCTCAGACTCTCGGAACCGCAGCCCGACTTTGCGGCTTTCAGATGTATGCCGGTCATCGCCTGCTACCAGGATTCGACAACCCGTTACGACGCTATCGAACGCAGCGTAGTCCTGATGATTATCAACGGGACGACCGGTTGCACGGGAACGCTTGTCAACAACACGGCTAACGACGGAAAACCTTACCTCCTTACAGCCTCGCATTGCTTGAATAACCAGTTCCAGATCAAAAACCCAGATTATGAAGAGGTGGCAGGCAATATTGTCTGTTACTTCAATTACAACAGCCCCCAATGCAGTCCGGTTGAACCTGGACGTACTGACCAGACAATCGCTTCGGCCCATTTCCGGGCTGTGAATGAATCAACGGATATGGCATTACTGGAATTGCAGGACACACTGGAAGCCCAAGCCCGTGAACTGGCGGACAAAGAAGAGAAATTCCGCTTCACCCC
>ERZ780148.2470-NODE-2470-length-10636-cov-2.884415_pt1 | contig 10636 bp, 9 predicted proteins | sample MGYA00510984_ERZ780148 | MGnify/ENA primary metagenome ERZ780148 (study PRJEB29588, sample SAMEA2160902) | human gut metagenome | biome: human gut; feature: human-associated habitat; material: faeces | place: Denmark | collected 2008/2010 ...
CGTCCTTCCAGCATCATCACAGGTGAAGAACTTACACCTGCATCTCTGGGTGCATTACTTGCTCACTTCGAGAACAAGATCATGTTCCAGGGATTCCTGTGGAACGTAAACAGCTTCGACCAGGAAGGCGTACAGCTTGGAAAGGTTCTGGCAAAGCGCGTGCTTGCACATGAGACCGACGGCGCCCTGAAGGTATTCAGCGATCTGTTAAACATTTAATATAACGAAAAAGAACTGTGTCACGTCCTGCGGCAGATGCGCGGCGTACACAGTTCTTTTTTGTGCGTTGGGAAGGTTTGGCATATTGGGTGCAGTTCCTGCCAACGTATTCTGTCGCAAAATTTCATTTTTCTAACACGCATGCCCCGGCCATCAGCGATGATTCCTGTCTTTTTGAGGTTCGACAGTGCGCCACGGATGTTCGCGGACAGGCGGACATTTTCGACGGCTTTTGTGTCTCGCTTGGCAGACCGATGAGCAAAATCGGACCGCGCAAACGACTGTCTGAGGTGTCTGCCGCCGTGTTTTGAATGCGGGCAGACACCGAGTTTCGGATTGCGCGGTCTGATCGGAACTTTGTGAAGCGGTCTGCCTAGCGAGACTAGAAAGCCGGCGCTTTGTCCGTTGTCCGCGGACACCCGCGGCGCGCAGTCGAACGCCAAAAGAGACAGGAAAATGGATGACCGGGGCATGCATGAAGAAAAATAGAAATTTTGTTCCAAAGAATTCATTGACAGGAACCGCATCCAATATGGCGGCGGACTTCTACAGAAATAAAAAAGAACCGTGTACGCCGGGGCACTGCCGCTGGATGGACACGATTCTTTTTCGTTATAAAAATGTTTTTAAGATCTGGAGGACTCCATTCTCCCAGTAGGGCGCACAGGTATCTTTTGCCGCGGCGATGACTTCCTCTCTGGCGTTGGCGACGGCGTAGCTCCTGCTGGCGTTCTGCAGCATCTCAATGTCGTTTAAGTTGTCCCCGAACGTGCAGGTTTCTTCCGGCGAAATGCCGAAATGCTTCTGCACGAACTCGATCGCGGTTCCCTTGTTCGAACCGAGCGGATTGCAGTCCATCCACTCTTTGCCGGCGGCGGCAAGCTGTGCCTTGTCCTTCCATGCCGGGGTAAAGAGCGGCGCACACATTTCCTCACAGGCAGATTTATGGTAGACGGTGAACTTGATGATGTCCTGCTCCGGGATGTCAGATAGGCGCTCGGCCTCTCTGATATCGTAGCCGTAGGAGTCGCGCAGCCAGTGGAACATGCGGCTTCCGGCGTCCTCAGCGAGACAGAAGTCCGGTGTGGCGACAAAACAGTCGCAGTGCGGCATCTGTTCCTGCACCATGCGGCACATGCCGCTCCAGACGTTGCGCGGCATCGTGTGAACCATCAGAATCTCCTGCGGGGTGCGCACGACCGTGCCGCCGTCCGTGATGTAGAGCAGCTGATCTTTGATCGGTGCAAACAGCTTCCGCTCACTGATGAACTGTCTGCCGGAGCAGACGGCAAAAATGATTCCTTTCTGGACAAGTTCCTTAATGACAGTCATGTATTCGGGATCGATCTGCATCGTTCCGTCTTTTACCAGTGTCCCGTCGACATCGGTGGCAATCAGTTTTATCATGGGATTCTCCGTTCCGGGGCTGATGTGTGCCCTGTTCTGTAAATGTTTCTGGATACAACAGCTGTATTATAACGTCGGGAAGCATATTTTACAAAGACCAATGGTTGGCATCATTGTGTTTACAGGACATTTTCAGTAAAATATAGGCAAGAAGAAATGAATGCTGACTACGAGGGGGATTTTGAAGCGCGTCTTATTCCCTTGTTATTGTCTATGATATTTTTGCATTTGCAAGTCAAACTGGCGACCAATCGATTTCCGTATGTACTCGAATTTTATCATCGAAATTTATTCTTGATTACAGATGTATTGTTGAATAAGTATTTATAGAATGGTAGAATGGCAGTAATAAATCAGAAATTCATGGAGGCAGAACATCTTGAAAGATAAATATTCAATGTGGAGGATACTATAATGGCAGAGAAAACAAATGCCAACATTGGCTTTGAAAAACAGTTGTGGGATGCAGCCTGCGTTCTTTGGGGACATATCCCGGCAGCAGAATATAGAAAGGTTATCATCGGACTGATTTTTCTGCGTTATATTTCAGCTGCATTCGATAAGCAACACCAGAAGCTAGTAGATGAAGGCGATGGATTTGAGGATGATCGTGATGCTTATGAGATGGACAATGTGTTCTTTGTTCCGGAGGAAGCACGATGGAGCAATATTGCATCCAAAGCACATACACCGGAAATTGGCACAGTCATTGATAATGCAATGAGAGCCATTGAAAGTGAAAATAGAAAACTGAAAAATGTATTGCCGAAAAATTACGCAAATCCTGATTTGGACAAGCGTGTTCTGGGTGATATGGTTGATATTTTTACAAACAATATTGGTACGAGCGATACTATGGCAGGTGAAGACCTGATTGGCCATACTTACGAATACTGCATTGCTCAGTTTGTAGAAAAGGAAGGTGCCGGAGGTGGAGAATTCTATACACCATTGAGCGTAACGCTGGTTTTCATTCTTCACCCGTTTGATATGCCGTGTATATGATGAAGCCATTGCGTGATTGATACGAGGAATTTCTGCCTGTTTTCGCTAGAATGTTTGAATACATAGGAATTATCGTTCTTCCAACACCGAGTGGGCAGAGGGCTTTTTTTTTATTCCCTAAACGTGGTAGCTATTTCGTGGTTTGCTTTGTAGGTTGCGTGGATCCTGCTTATTGAACACACCCCTAACAAATAGTTTTATCACATAGCGATTGATAGAACTATTTGTTAGGGGTGTAAGTATTGTTGTGCAAAGATAAACAAAGAATATATAGAAATATACGTATTGCAAAACACACAGACAATCTTGATATTTATCAAGATTCGTGATATAATAAATAGATATGTACTTTATAAGGCAGAAAGGGAGCAGAATTAGACAGGAGAGTAAATTAATGCAGATAAGCTATAAGCCACTATGGCACACTCTTTTAGAAAAAGGTATGTCCAAAGAGGATCTTAGGATAAAGGCGAAACTTACAACAAATACAATTGCTAATATGGGAAAGGATCAAAATATTAGCATGGCAACTTTATTGAAAATATGCGAGGCATTACAATGTGGTTTTGACGGCGTGGTTGAGATTGTTGGACTTCCACCTAAATCCGCTCCAGATGGTCAAACAACAATAACAACAAAGAAGGAAATAGAAACAATGCACAGATTAAATCCGCCGAGATTAGTTTCTCTATTCTCTGGGTGTGGAGGAATGGATAAGGGGTTTGGGAATGCTGGATATCAGCGAGTATGGGCTAACGATTTTGACGCAGATGCCCAAGCTGTATTTAGGCTCAACCTTGGAGAAATTGATGGTAGAGATATTACAAAGGTGCCCGTTGAGGATATTCCAGACTGCGATATAATTACAGCCGGCTTTCCGTGTCAGCCTTTTTCCAATGCAGGTAATCGGCGCGGAGTATATGATTCGCGCGGCGAATTGTATTTAGAGTGCTTACGTATTATAGAACATAAAAAACCAAAGGCCGTTCTGTTTGAGAATGTTAAAGGGCTGTTATCCTCAAAACATCAGAGTGGAAAACGCCTCATAGAGGTCATTAAGGAGGACTTAGAAAAGCTCGGCTATCGGGTAAATTATAAAGTTGTTAATGCATCGGATTATGGTGTCCCTCAGAACAGAGAAAGAATGATACTCATTGGACTACGTAAGGATTTACAGAAAACTTTCGAGTTTCCTCCAGTGCAAGAAGATAAGAGCCATTTAACTTTGCGCCATATACTTGATGTTCCCGCTGAGGTTCCAAATCAATCATACTGGCCTTATTCGCCACAGGCTCAGGCAATGATTGAGATGATTCCTGAAGGAGGCTCATGGAAGAGCATCCCTTATGAAAAGCTGTCACCTCGATTCCAAAGAATCCGCGATGATATGAAACGCTATCATGCGCCGAACTTTTATAGACGCTTTAGTAGGGATGAAATAAATGGGACTATAACGGCATCCGCACAACCAGAAAACTGCGGAATCACTCATCCTACGAAGAACAGAAGATATACTATTAGAGAAATTGCTAGAATACAGACATTCCCAGATGACTTTGTTTTTATTGATGATTCTCTCAAAGACATTGTGGCAATGTATAAGGTAATCGGAAATGCAGTGCCATGTCACCTGGCAGAAGTAATTGCAAATGCTATATATGAACAAGCGTTTAAGGAGGAAGAATAATGGCAACTGTATATGTTGATCCCGCATGTGTTAAGGATTCGATTGATTTTTTTGTTTCACAAGAATACACATCGCCAGAGCAGATAGGTCTCTTTTTCCTGTTCAAGGCAAATAAGTTCAATAGTCGTGAGTATCAAACTTATGATGCTACAGGAGTGCAAAAGGCAAGACTAACACGATACCTTTACGACTTATGTGCGCTGTTCGATGCGAAACAAGAAAATGGTGGTAAGTATGTATCGCTTTTCCCATTCTCAATGGATCGAACAATCAAGAAGACCACTTACTATAATGGAGGGACAGAGTTCAAGCAGGTTATTGGGCGTGTGAAAGATACAATGGATAATACACTCATTGATGATGGCAAATATCTTAGAAAAGATGAACTTGATGGTTCAAAGTACAAGTTTGCGCCAAATTATGTCGATATGCTGTACTCTGACTTTTTGAAAGGGCACAGAATATCATTACAAAAACTTGCGGCTTGGTATTTCCGTTTCTATGCATTTGATGTAGATGATGAATGGGTTGAAAACTTGACAGCGGACAATTTTGAAACTTTTACTCGTATTTGTACCAAGAAATTGATCCAAGATTTAAACATTACGGCAGAAGAACTGTCAACAATGTTTGACACAACGGATGGAATTATTAAATACAGTCAAACCGGAATAACGGGTGAAGAGATACGAGCGAAATTTACGTATGAAACCAATGCGACACCAGAGGTTTCTCCGCTTACAGCACCTGTTTCATATATGTTATCGGATGTTAGCATCACCAGGGAGGAAGTCACTAATTTGGCGGCACCTCATGGCGATAATATTACCGAAGAAGAGTTATCGGAGCTATTGCTCGATACGAGACAGATAGTATTGTCGGGACCTCCAGGAACCGGTAAATCCTATATATGCGACAAGGTAAAAGAGGGCTTTGACCATAGCTATTTAATTCAGTTTCATCCCAATCTGACATATGAGCAGTTTATTGGCGGGAGCACATTTGATGAAAATGGTGTAGTTCATCCGAAGGCTGGTGTATTCCTTGAATTTTGTCACGAGGCTGGAAAAGCTGAAAATGGAAATCAAAAGTACCTCTTTATGATAGATGAGATAAACCGCGGCAATGTATCTAAAATATTCGGTGAGACCATTCTTGCTTTGGATAGGGAGTATACGGTTCAATTGCCGACAGCATTAACCGCAAAAGATGGAACAATAGTTACAGAGTTTAGAATTCCAGAGAATGTTTACATTCTTGCTACAATGAATTCTGCCGATAGAAGCATAGCTCTTGTAGATTATGCTATTCGGAGGCGATTTGCATTTGTTGATTTCTATCCGAATAGTGAGGTTGTCGATTTTGAATCAGATTATTCCCAACTTGACGATATCAAAGTCGGTAAAGTTATGGATGGAATTAACGAGAAATTGTATAGCGTTTTAGGAGATGCTGAACTTTTACTTGGGCAGTCATACTTTTTGCCGAAGTGGGCAAGAGATGAAGTAAGTGGAAAGATCAAATGGACACCACAGATTCTCAAAAGGCTTTTCAATTATTATGTAATACCGATTATTGAAGAATACACCTATGGGAATGAACGTTATTTGCAGAATATTCTGGGCGATAAATTGGTTGGACGAATCGGTGATGAGGAGGAATTTATAGAGGAGCTGAAAGCACAACTGTTAAAGTGAGGGTGAGTATATGCAAATGCAGTCAATAACACTCGATCAAGGCGGACTGCTAAGCCTATATCCGCATGAGATACCTGTTATACAGGGGATATTGTCAAAAAGAGGTATGTCATGGGACTGCCTTGATGCAAAGCAAGGCATCATTAAATTGCCACAGCAGTATATTGGCTATATAGGTCTTCCTGATCGTAAAATTATAATAAAGCCCAAGCATCCTGGAATAACAATCAGCCATATTCTGAGAGTGTACTTCTTTTTGTACTCTGCGCAGTATTCAGATTTGGATATGCCAATGTACGATGTGGAAACAGGCAATGATGTAAACTTGATAGCAATGTTCATTCAAGAAATGCTGTCAGTCGTACACAAAGGGTTGCCTGTAGAATACAGTGAAAAAGAAGAAGACCTTAGTTTTATTAAAGGGAATCTACAAGTTGTCCCAACTTCATTGAATATCATGATGCACAGAAGGGATGCTTTTAGGTGTGTTTATGATGATTTAACACGAGATATCCCTATAAACAGATTGCTTTTGGCTGCTGCGAAGAAAATAGAATCACATGTCCAAAACTCAGATATAGCATATATAATCCGACAGTTTGGGAATGTGGACTATACGAGTATTCCAGATAATGTAGAGTTTAATAAGAATACGGCTTATTGTAAGAAGGCCGTTTCGCTTGCTTATATGATTTTGAATGACCTTACATTATCAACGGATGGAGAGTCTTCGTCTGGAGAAAGCCTGCTCATAAACTTTGATAGGGTTTTTGAGGACTTTATAAAGAAAGTGTTGATGGAATACTCAAACCTCGGAAAGTTTTCATATTGGACATCGTCAAAAAGTTTTGCCTTTTGCCATCAAGGGGATGAGTATTTTGAACGGTCGTATCTTCCAGATTTGCTCTACGATTATGTAGATAAAAACGGACGGCAAACAGCGCGGGCGATTTTAGACATGAAGAACAAAACCTCTCTTCCGTTCCACAATGATGATATATATCAAATGACATTTTATGGACAGATGCTTTCGTGTAAAAAGATAATTTTGTGCTATCCGGGAAATGAGAACAGAAGTAATACAGTCCTTCGGTTTAATGACGAAAAATTCTTCCTGCATAAAATATACGGTTCATATATGAACCTTGCGGGAAACAGCGCAAGGGAGTTTAAGGACAACATAGCTTCATTCGTATATCGAGTAGAATGTTTAGTGTAATTCAGATTAAGGAAAGGAGGTCGCAGGATGAAGCGTATTTGCTTGGGAACAATGATTACGCTTTTATATCAGAGCCGTATGTGCAGTGTTGATAAAATCAAAACTATATGCGGCGGGATTTTTGCAGCCTTCAGTCTAGATATTGAGAATTTCAACAAGGAATTGCCGAGCCATCTGAAGAGCGGACACGATCCGGCGCCAGGAGATCTGACTGATGCCACGAGAAATTTGTTCATTGAGGATATTGACAAAGATTTCGAGGAGTATGTCCTTCCGCCGATTCACAAAGAGAAGCACGAGATGGTCTTACGCGTAATCAAGAATAGTGTTCGGCTCATTTTTTGATTATACAATTCAACTTGACAAGCCGGAAACGGGTAGCCCAAAATACAAAAACGCTGTTAAAGATCAGCCTATAAAAGATACCGCCGCAGTTCAGCTTTGCATCACAGACCTTATTGTGTAAAACGTCTTAAGCGGATACAGTTTTTACTTCTATTTGTTGCCGTTCAATGATGCTCCCAACGAAAAAGTCAGTATCGTTAACGAACTTTTGACAGGGGGTGTCTGATTGATTCGGATTCCAAGAAACGCTACTCTTGCGAAACAATGATATGGAATCAGAACAAAAAATATAAACGTATATACCTATTTGTCCAAACCGGAATTAAGCAGAGTGGCGGAAAAACCTGCGCCTTACGGAAACAGATAAAATGAAATAGGACTGATTTATTGTAAAGGCGATATGACAACATGCAAAATCAGGACGTTGTAAAATGTGCGGCAATCGATTACAATTTTATCTGGGTCATCTCGGGATGGCATACACGAAAGAAACAGGATATTTTCCGGAAAAACGGGAATGTTCTGATAAGGAGAGAAACATGGCGGTTGGATTATGTCACAGCGACAAAAAGGCGGTCTGCAGAAATCTGCAGTACAGTGAGAATGTAAATATGCCGGACAGCCCCGGATGGAAATGGGTGCAGACGGTACAGACGGAAGCGGCGGACCGTTATCTGATCCGGCTCAAAAGCAGGGAGGAAGGAAGAGCGCGCAAGACGTACCGCGTGGAAGTGAAGGAAGATACAGTGGATGCAAAGAGTGCGCCCAATGTGACACAGATTGTGCTTCTGCTGCTGTTGCTTCCGCTGTTGGGGATTATTTTTGCGGGACTCCGCTACAGCTTAACCTCGTTAAATCCGCAGGACGATCTGCAGCTGGTGCTGATACTTACCGTGATTGCCGCGATACTTGGGCTTAGAATCTGGCTGATACAGCGGAAGGCGGATAAAACGCTCCGCTATTTTCTCATGACGCGGATCATCAATGCGCCGGGAAATAGGAACGGGGCATATGCGGGTGCCGCGCAGCGCACCGCAGACCAGACCTGGGGACGGACGGCATATGCAGAAGACGCGGCATATGCCGGGGACGCAGCATACGCAGGAGAAGACATTGCCGGTTCGGTGGAGATGGAAGAACCGGAAGAGCGGGTCTGGGTGGCGGAGTGGCACTTGTCGGAGGCGTACCGGCGTTACAGCCGCCTGCAGGCAATCCCACTTGCGGCACTTGCACTGGGGGGAATCATATTTTTGTACGCGATTGCGTACCGGTTTAATACGTCCCATGACACTGCGCGTACGATGCTTCTGATGGGAGAGGCGGGGCTTTATATGACATTGCTCGCCCTTTTGAGCAAGGTGATGGAGTACTGCTATCTGAAGAAAGCAAAAGCGCAGGCAAAGCGTTATCATGCCAGAATTGCCCGTGTCATAACAACCGGGAAAAATGGCGCGACCAAATATTATCTGTATGAGTTCATGGATGAACTGGGGCGAAAGTGCGAGGCGCGTGCCATGTATCCGGTACGGCAGGCAAATGTGGGAAATGTGCAGGATATGGTTGGCGGAAAAGCAGATATCTGGTTTGATGGTGCGCATCTTCCATATGCATTTTCAGAAAAAGACGGAGCGCCGGATATCCAGATGAAGCTTCGGAATTTGATTGCGGGTACTGCGGCGGCAGTGGTTGTGGTCGCTCTCATGTTTGTGTATGCAGGAACCCACTATGTGGCTTACAACCAGGATGCCGGCAGTCTGCTGATCTCTTATGATTCCCAAAAGGCGGAGTCGGATCTGACGTTTGAGGATGTGCGGGACAATCCGACCGTGCGATGGATCATAGACGCCTACGCGATCTACGTTCCGTTTGAGAGCGGGGAATATGGAGAACTGGGCGGTCACTCACTAAATGACTGGGATCAGGAGCAGGTGAAGGAATATCTGTCTGACTGGTGGGGCATTACGAGCCGGGCAACGGCGACCCGCACGATCAGCCAGATGCTGAAAAAAGGAACCAGAGCGTCCTACCGCCATACGTTTGAAACCTATCTGAAAAAAGGGTATCTGTCGATGGATGAGAATGGTTATGTCGATATTATAAGCATCAGTGAGATCCCGGAGGATGAGCAGTGCCGGACATGGGTATGCTATGATGCGTATGGACATCTGGACACGCGCGGTGTGGATGCCTGGGATTATGTCCGTATTATGCGCATCACGGGACTGTGCTATCAGTGCGGCTACATCAGCCTCGAGGAGTGCCTCGACCAGTGTCTGCCGATTGCGCAGAGACTGCAGAAGGAATATGGAAGCTTTGAGGAGATTTTTGAAAGCTACATCTATGGATATCAATTCTGGAAAAATGACAGCGATGACGACAGGATCTATTTTTACCGGAGGGCGGCGGGAGAAGCCGTCGAAAATATTCAGTCGGAGTACAATACAGAACTGGTAAAAGACTGGGAGTAGGAGAGAAGGATGGAACAGGAGACACAGACCACGCACAAGAGGCGTGTACATTATAAAGGAAAATATCCAAAGAAGTTTGAGGAAAAATACAAGGAACTGCAGCCGGAGAAGTATCAGGACACGATCGAGCATGTGATCCGGAAGGGAAATACGCCGGCGGGAATGCATATCTCGATTATGGTAAAAGAAATTCTGGACTTTTTGCAGATTGTGCCCGGAGAGCAGGGATTCGATGCGACGCTCGGCTACGGCGGACACACGCGCGCTATGCTGGAATGTCTGAAAGGACAGGGACATATCTGGGCGACCGATGTGGACCCGGAGGAGTCCGCCAAGACGAAAAAGCGTCTGGAGGATCTGGGATTCGGGGAGGATCTTTTGACGGTGCGCCTTCAGAATTTCTGCACGATCGATGAGATCGCAAAAGAGGTCGGCGGCTTCGACTTTATTCTGGCGGATCTTGGCGTGTCGTCCATGCAGATCGACAATCCGAAGCGCGGCTTCTCGTTTAAGGTGGATGGACCGCTGGATCTCAGGCTCAATCAGGAGACGGGGATCAGCGCGGCGGAGCGGCTGGATACGATCACGC
>ERZ780148.2472-NODE-2472-length-10634-cov-3.364307_pt1 | contig 10634 bp, 9 predicted proteins | sample MGYA00510984_ERZ780148 | MGnify/ENA primary metagenome ERZ780148 (study PRJEB29588, sample SAMEA2160902) | human gut metagenome | biome: human gut; feature: human-associated habitat; material: faeces | place: Denmark | collected 2008/2010 ...
CCTTAAGGCCGCCTAATTGAGAATTTTGTCTAACTTATTTATCTGAACAGAGTTAATGTAGAGAATACGCTTGCGAGGGTATTGGCTACGGTGGACATAGACTTTATGAATATATCCAGCGCAACGCCTACTACGTCTTTGCGGGTATCGCCTACGGTATCGCCGGTGACAGAGGCCTTGTGGGCGTCGGAGCCCTTGCCGTGGCCCTCGAGGGAGCCAGACTCGATGTACTTCTTGGCGTTGTCCCAGGCGCCTCCCGAATTGGCCATGAAGATCGCCAGTACGAACCCGGTGCTCAGGCCGCCGATCAGCAGTCCGACCACTCCTGTCACTCCGAATATCAGACCGGTGAGGATCGGTGCGATGATGGCTAACAGGGAAGGGGTCACCATCTCATGTTGTGCCCCTTTTGTCGAGATGGCCACGCAACGGGCGTAATCGGGTTCGGCTTTTCCTGTTAGTATTCCGGGGATTTCACGGAACTGGCGGCGTACTTCCTCCACCATGTGTCCGGCTGCCCGTCCGACTGCATTCATTGTCAACCCGCAGAACATGAAAGCCATCATGGAGCCGAGGAACATCCCCGCCAACACCTTCGGGTTCATAAGTGTGACATCATAATAGATCATAAAGTCGGAGAAAGAGGCTTTTGATACCTCGATGGCTTTGCCGTCGGAAAATGTCAGGACTGTTTCGCCCAATCGGAGCAAGCCTATTTTAATCTCTTCCACATAAGAGGCCAGCAATGCCAGGCCCGTCAAGGCTGCCGAGCCGATCGCAAATCCTTTGCCTGTTGCGGCGGTCGTGTTGCCTAAGGAGTCGAGCGCATCCGTACGTTTGCGTACTTCCTTGCCCAAGCCGGACATTTCCGCATTGCCGCCGGCATTGTCGGCAATCGGCCCGTAAGCGTCCGTAGCCAAAGTGATCCCTAATGTCGAGAGCATCCCGACGGCGGCGATGCCGATGCCGTACAACCCCATCCCTACATTGTTGAAATCGAAGCCGGAAGCAAAAAGGAACGAACAGATGATCCCGGCTACTACGGCCAGTACCGGAATGGCGGTCGATAGCATGCCCAGCCCCAAGCCGGAGATAATCACCGTTGCCGGTCCGGTCAGTCCGGCCTCTGAAACCCGCTGGGTGGGCTTATAAGACTGGGAGGTGTAGTATTCCGTCGATTGGCCGATCACGATCCCTACCAACAATCCGATTATAACCGAACAACTGATCCAGAACCAATTGTCCAACTCTAACAAATAAAGAATGCCGAAAGTGGAGAGGGCGATCAACACGGAACTTAGGTTTGTCCCTATGGCAAGCGCTTTCAGCAGCTCACGTATAGTCGCATTTTCCTTCGTGCGGACGGCGAAGATGCCGATGATCGACAATACGATCCCGACCGCGGCGATCAGCATCGGCGCCACGACCGCCTTGTATTGCATCTCTACGTCGCCGGACGCCACGAATGCGGCAGCACCCAATGCGGAGGTTGCCAGAATGGAACCGCAATATGATTCGTACAAATCCGCCCCCATGCCGGCCACATCTCCGACGTTGTCTCCCACATTGTCGGCAATGGTTGCCGGGTTGCGCGGGTCGTCTTCGGGGATGCCGGCTTCGACTTTGCCGACCAGGTCGGCTCCGACATCGGCTGCTTTTGTGTAGATACCACCGCCGACACGGGCGAAGAGTGCCTGTGTGGAAGCTCCCATACCGAAGGTCAGCATGGTGGTGGTGATGATGGTCAGTTTATGTGTGGCATCCATCGTTTCTGCCGGAATGCAGATATTCAATAATATGTACCAGAACGAAATGTCCAGCAAGCCGAGGCCGACGACAACCAGCCCCATTACGGCACCGCTCCTGAAAGCAACCTGCAAGCCGCTATTCAAAGACGACCGGGCGGCATTGGCGGTACGGGCGGATGCGTAAGTAGCCGTCTTCATCCCTAAGAAACCGGCAAGACCAGAGAAGAAACCGCCGGTCAGGAAAGCGATCGGAACCCATTCGTTTTGTACTCCGAATCCATACGCCATGATGGAGAACAAAACCACCAGGGCGAGAAACACCGAAGCGACAACCTTGTATTGTTGTTTCAGGTATGACATAGCCCCTTTGCGTACATGTTGGGCTATTTTTGCCATTAACTCCGTCCCTTCACTCTCTTTCATCATCTGCCTGAAGAAGAACCAAGCAAATACCAGTGCCAGGATGGAGGCTACCGGTATGATCCAAAAAATAGGTGTAATCATAGCAATGAGATTTAAAATTAATACGAATTTAATCGTTTTGACACTTAGCGTCTTACGATCCTTTATTGTTCATCTGTAAATATAACAAAAATAAAGAAGTAGAGAAACTTTTTCGTAAATAATAATGTTTCATTCTAAAAAAAACAGCATATTTGTCACAGAATAAGAATGAAAACGCAAATGACGGAAGAAACGAACCATAAGACCTGTAAATTAGGCTTGGCTCTGAGCGGAGGAGGAGCGAAAGGTTTCGCTCATATCGGAGTTTTTAGATTACTGGAAGAATGCGGTCTGAAGCCGGATATCATCGTTGGTACGAGTGTCGGTTCGTTGATGGGTGCTTTGTTTGCCGATGGCTATACGTCCGACGAAATTAAAGAACTCTTTACCGGACGTGAGTTTTCCGAATTCGCCCAGTTGCAAATCCCGAAATCGGGATTGTTCGACAGCAAGCGGTTCCGCTATTTCCTTCGTCGTCATTTGAGGGCTAAAACGTTTGAAGAGCTGAAAACTCCTTTGGTTGTCGTGGCGACCGATCTTGACAATGGCGAGAGCCATGAGTTTCGTAGCGGCCCCATCGTAGAGGCGGTGACCGCTTCCTGTAGTATTCCGATTATCTTTAGCCCGGTCGTGATAAACGGAGTGCATTATGTTGACGGAGGTCTTTTTCATAATTTCCCGGTTTCGATCATCCGTGAAGAGTGTGAACGTATCATCGGTGTGAATGTCAGTCCCCTTGTCCCGCAAAAGTACAAGCAGACGATTTTCCATATCGCGGAACGTTCCTACCACTATATGTTCCGGGCAAACACGTTGGAGGACCGCGAGATGTGCGATGTCCTGATCGAGGCGGAGGAGTTCGGTATGTATAAGACATTCGATCTGGAAAATGTGGATGAGATCGCGGGTATCGGATATGCTGCGGCGATCCGGGCATTCGAGGTCGTGATAAAAGAAAATAAATATGAAACCTTGGTGAACGCTATTATGGCAAGAAGAAACAACGCCTTGATGCCATAGTTTTTTCCGGAAGTTCCGGTGTTCACCCCAAATATTAACTAAGTTGGCAAATAACGCGATGAAACAGGCAAATAAGATGGTAATATATCAGGTCTTTCCACGTTGGTTTGGAAATATGAAATCATCCCTGGTGAAGAATGGAAGTAAAGTTGAAAACGGAGTAGGAAAGTTCTCGGACTTTACGCCGGTTGCTTTGTCCAAGATTAAGGAGTTGGGAACCACCCATATCTGGTATACCGGAGTGATCGAACATGCAACGAATACTGATTATACGGCTTACCAGATACGAAGAGACCATGCGGCAGTCGTAAAGGGGAATGCCGGCTCCCCCTATGCGATCAAAGATTATTATGATATAGACCCGGACCTGGCCGATAATGTACCTGACCGTATGAAAGAATTCGAATCGCTGGTCAGAAGGACGCATGAAGCCGGAATGAAAGTAATCATCGATTTCGTACCTAATCATGTGGCCCGCCAGTATTATTCGGATGCCAAGATGGCATATGTGGAAGACTTGGGGCAAAAAGACAATACTTCGAAAGCTTTCGATCCTAATAATAATTTCTATTATATACCGGGGCAGACTTTGTGCCTGCAATTCGGTGCTCAGCAGGAAGATTTTGAATATAGTGAATTTCCGGCGAAAGTCACGGGGAATGATTGCTTCAGTACCTGTCCCGGACAAAACGACTGGTATGAGACGGTCAAGCTGAATTATGGTGTTGATTATGTGAACGGCCGTACCCTGCATTTTGATCCGGTTCCCAATACATGGGCGAAGATGCTGGATATCCTGCTTTTCTGGGCGGAAAAAGGGATAGACGGTTTCCGGTGCGATATGGCGGAAATGGTTCCGGTTGAATTCTGGAACTGGGTGATCCCGAAGGTGAAACAGGCTTATGATGTTTGTTTTATTGCCGAAGTTTATAATCCGGCAGAATATCGCAATTATATCTGGAACGGACATTTTGATTATTTGTATGATAAGGTCGGACTGTACGATACGGTACGGGCGGTCATGTGTAACCAGGCTCCGGCAAGCAATATCTCCGGATGTTGGCAGTCACTCGAAGGCATCCAGCATAATATGTTGAACTTCCTTGAAAACCATGACGAGCAGCGTATCGCTTCTTACTTCTTTGCCGGTGATCCGCGTCCGGGAATTCCGGGGATGATCGTGTCGGCTATGATGAATACCAATCCGGTGATGATCTACAGCGGACAGGAGTTAGGAGAGTCGGGAATGGACGATGAAGGGTTCAGCGGACGTGATGGGCGCACGACGATTTTTGATTACTGGAGTCTTGCCAGCTTGCGTAACTGGATAAACGAGGGAGCTTTCGATGGTGGCAAACTGACTGCCGAACAACGGCAGTTGCGCGAGGTGTATGCAAAGATCTTGAATATATCAAAGTCCGAACGGGTTATCACGGAAGGAGTTTTCTATGATTTGATGTATGCAAACCTGAGCAATCCGTATTTTAATTCACACCGTCAATTCGTGTTCATGCGTAAATATCAGAATGAAGTGTTGTTAGTGGTGGTCAACTTTGACAAGGCAGAGCAGACGGTACGCATCCAAATTCCTGACGAGGCATTCAAGGCACTTGATTTCGGGGACAACAAAGCTGCCGTACAGACCGATCTGATGACTGGAGAGAACTGTATCAGCACATTGACGGCTGCTTGGCCCTATCAGGTCGTTATACCTGCTTATTCCGGTCGTTTACTGAAGTTTACATATTGATTTATGATTTATGGTTTGTGATTTATGATCTGCTCTGACCGATGTGTTTGGTAATAAATCATAAATCATAAATCATAAATCATAATTGTTTTGTACCTTTGCACTCACAATTCAAATCTATTTACTTAAGATAAATATTCGGAATAATGAGTGCACAAACTCCTTTCTTGGTGTTTTCGGGAACTAACTCCCGGTATCTTGCAGAGAAAATTTGCAATAGTCTTGGTTGTCCGCTGGGACAGATGAACATTCAACACTTTGCCGATGGTGAATTTGCCGTCTCTTATGAAGAGTCGATTCGCGGTCGCGATGTATTCCTGGTACAATCAACGTTTCCTAACTCTGATAATCTGATGGAGCTTCTCCTGATGATCGATGCTGCCAAGCGTGCTTCAGCACACTCTGTAATCGCAGTTATTCCTTATTTCGGTTGGGCACGTCAGGATAGAAAAGATAAACCGCGTGTTTCTATCGGGGCCAAGCTGATCGCAGACATGCTGAGTACTGCCGGTATCGACCGCTTGATTACGATGGACCTGCATGCCGATCAGATTCAGGGATTCTTTAATGTTCCGGTCGACCACTTGTATGCATCTTCCATTTTCCTGGATTACATTAAAACATCATTGCCTCTGGATAACCTGTGTATCGCTACACCGGATGTTGGAGGAACTAAACGTGCCAGCAGTTATTCCAAATACCTGGGTTTGCCGATGGTTATTTGCCACAAGTCACGTCTGCGTGCCAATGAAGTGGCCGAAATGCGTATCATCGGTGATGTGAAAGGCTTGGATGTACTTTTGATCGACGATATGGTGGATACGGCCGGTACTATTACGAAGGCTGCCAACCTGATGCTCGAAAACGGTGCTAAATCCGTGCGTGCCATCGCCAGTCATGCCGTTATGTCCGACCCGGCTTCTACACGTGTAGACCAGTCTGCTTTGACTGAAATGATCTTTACGGATTCTATCCCTTATGCAAAGAAATGCGAAAAGGTGAAAGTGTTGTCTGTTGCCGATATGTTTGCCGAAGCCATCCGTCGTGTTTGTAGCGGTGAATCTATCAGTTCTCTGTATACTATTTAATTAATGCATATATCAAGGAAAGGCTGCAATCCTGCGGGATGAGCAGCCTTTTTATTTCCATATGATTCTTAACTTTGTCTGCATGAAAAAGAGCGAGAACCTTCTCGCTTGATATGATTAAGATGAATTATTGGTTTAATCTATAGGTCAGAATGGATCAGCATGCGTACCGGTATCGGTAAAAAGGAGTATAAGCTCTGTTTCGTTTTGGCTTCAGACTAATAACCGGTCTGATTGTATAATGGCACTCCCATAGACCGTCATACTTATGTTTTTACCGTTTCTTTTTTACTTGTTGCCTCCATCTTTACTTAATTTGAATATTACGGCCAAAAATAATAATTAGCGATTTGCCTATTTCTCTTCATCAATAATCATGCCACTGCCGAGGCAAAGACGATGGTCTTTGTCGTAGACTACTCCGTACTGTCCGGGGGCTATTCCTTGGATTTTGTTGTCGGATTCGATGCGGTATAAGTCTCCGATGCGACGGATGCGGCCGTGTGTGAAGTCCGGTGTGTGACGGATCTTGAAAGTGATCTCTTTCTCGTCCTCAAATTCTCCCCATGGGTCTTCGGTGATGAAGTCGAAGCCGTGCATGTTGATAATCTTGCCGTACTGTGTTTCCGGATCATAACCGTTGGAAACATAGATAATGTTCCGCTTGATGTCCTTTTTGATAACGAACCACGGTCCTCCGCTCAAGCCTAAACCCTTACGCTGTCCGATGGTGTGGAACCAGTAGCCGTTGTGTTTGCCTAACACTTTGCCTGTTTCCAGTTCGACGATCTTTCCGGTTTGTTTGCCCAGGTAGCGTTCGATGAAATCATTATAGTTGATCTTGCCTAAGAAGCAGATTCCCTGGCTGTCTTTCCGTTTGGCACTCGGCAGTTTTTGTTGTTCGGCTATAGCTCGGACTTCGCTTTTCATGAGATGTCCGATCGGGAACATTAATTTCTGTATTTGCAAACGAGTGATTTGGCCGAGGAAGTCGGTCTGATCTTTTACCGGATCCTTGGCGGTGGAAAGCCATACTTTACCGTCTATCTCGGTTGTCGTGGCATAATGGCCGGTCGCTATTTTATCGAAATCCTTTCCCCATTTCTCTTCGAAGCAGCCGAATTTGATATATTTATTGCACATCATATCCGGGTTGGGGGTGAGTCCGCGTTTTACGGAATCAATGGTGTAGCTCACGACACGATCCCAATATTCGTCGTGCAAGGAGACGATTTCAAACCGGCAACCGTACTTCTTGGCGATATAAGAGGTGATTTCAATATCTTCTTCGGCAGGGCAGTCTATATATCCGTCTTTATCTTCCATGCCGATACGGATATAGAAAATGGTAGGATCGTATCCTGCCTCTTTCAACTGGTGGACGACTACGGAGCTATCTACTCCTCCCGAAACTAATGCTGCGATTTCCATATTTTTACAGTGAATAAGAATTGTACAAAGGTACGGTAAATTTTTCAATTAAAACAGGAGAGATACTTTGGGTGCATCGATTACCGATAAGATACATGTCGGGACGACGAAAAATTATTGGCAGTATCTTTCGGAAATGTTGGGTTTGGAACTGCTCGATTACGGTATTATATCTAGCCGGACGAATCTTATTCTAACTGAAGGGATAGTAGTGACGATTTGATAGAATTGAAAGAGCGATTCTTGTTGGGATACTTTTAACCTGCAAAACATTTTTCATCTCATCGGAATTGCTTATTTTCGCATCCATAATAGTTCTCTTTTATGAATGTAGACATAACAGATTTAAAGACGGTCCGTTTGAGTCAGGACGGGAGTGCTGTGATTATCTTGGACCAGACCTGCTTGCCGGGATCTGAAGTCTATGTTTCCCTTTCTTCTGCAGAAGAGATTTGGGAGGCTATATATAGATTAAAGGTGCGCGGGGCGCCGGCTATCGGGATAGCTGCTGCCTATGGCATTTATGTTTGTAGCCGACAGATTGCGGCAAACACTTATGGTGGTTTTTGCAGTGAGTTTCTCCGAATCAAGGATTATCTGGCATCTTCTCGCCCTACTGCGGTCAACTTGGTTGCGGCTTTGGACCGGATGGAAAAAGTTGTGGTCGCCCATTCTGTGAATCCTGTTCCGGAAATAGTGGAACTGTTGCGTGTCGAGGCGGAGGCGATCCGGGCGGAAGATGCGGCTGCTTGCCGTAAGATAGGAGAGAACTGCTTGTCCTTGTTGCGCCCGGGAATGGGAATCCTGACACATTGCAATGCCGGTCATTTGGCGGTATCGGAATATGGAACGGCTCTCGCTCCGGTTTATTTAGGAGAAGAACGTGGATATGGCTTTAAGGTGTTTGCCGATGAAACGCGTCCGCTGTTGCAGGGTGCACGCCTGACGGCCTACGAATTGCAGAAGGTGGGTGTGGATGTTACCTTGATTTGCGATAATATGGCCTCTATCGTCATGCGGAAAGGCTGGGTACAGGCTGTCGTGGTCGGTTGCGACCGGGTCGCGGCAAATGGCGATACGGCTAATAAGATCGGGACTTCGGGAGTGGCGATCCTGGCTCGTTATTACGGTATTCCTTTTTATGTGTTAGGTCCGACATCCACTATTGATTTGAATTGTCCGGATGGGGATTCGATCGTGATAGAAGAACGGAATCCCAAGGAAATTACGGATATGTGGTATGCTTCGCGGATGGCTCCTGAAGGGGTGAAAGCTTATAATCCGGCTTTTGATGTAACTCCTCACGACTTGATAACTGCGATTATAACCGAAAAAGGTATTGCTTATCCTCCTTTCCGTCTGGAGGATTTCTGAAAAATATTTACGGAAAGTTTTGCTAATCCCGAAACAATCAGTAATTTTGCTGCCCAATTTGTGGATATAGTAATTAAACAATATAATAAATTAAATTATGATCGTAGTTCCATTAAAAGAAGGCGAAAACATTGAAAAAGCGCTGAAGAAATTCAAAAGAAAGTTCGAAAAAACAGGTGTAGTAAAAGAATTGAGAAACCGTCAGGCTTTCGAAAAACCCTCTGTAGCAAAGAGAAAACAAACTATGCGTGCTGTTTACGTTCAGCAATTACAGCAGGTAGAAGAATAAAAATACAAAATCTATCTGCCAGGCTTGTTTTATTGGATTCTTATTCTTATTTTCGTTGCATAAAAGTTGATGCAACGTGAATGTGCTGATTGATTCATTTTTAGATTATCTTCGGTATGAGCGGAATTATTCCGAATATACGATTAATGCTTATTTCAAAGATTTACAGCAGTTTGAAGATTTTGTAAAAGAGAAGAAGGAAGGCATATTTGTGCCGGAGGAAGTTGATACGGATATTGTACGGAATTGGATTATATCTTTGTTGGATAATAAGATTTCGCCCGTATCTGTCAACCGGAAGTTGAGTTCTTTGAAATCTTTTTTTAAATTCCTTATGAAGCAGGGATTCGTTTCTGTAAACCCGTTACGGTTTGTGACCGGTCCGAAAACAAAGAAACCGTTACCTACTTTTGTAAAAGAAAAGGATATGGAAGAGTTGTTGGATGGAGACGGGTTTGATGAGGATTTTGAAGGGGTGAGGGATCGTCTGGTACTTGAAATGCTGTATGATACCGGGGTGAGACGTTCGGAGTTGGTCGGTTTACAAGATACCGATATAGACTACGATGCTATGCTGATCAGGGTGACAGGTAAGCGTAACAAGCAGCGGCTGATTCCTTTTGCAGAAAGATTAAAAAACTTGATGCTTGCATACACTGAAGTCCGAAATCGTGAAGTTGACGCAGGATGCGGATGGTTCTTTGTCCGGAAGAATGGAGAACAATTGTCTACGGGTATTCTTTATACGATAGTAAAAAAGAGGCTTTCGGACATTCCGACATTGGCAAAATGCAGTCCCCACGTATTAAGACATTCGTTTGCAACAAGTATGTTGAATAATGGAGCGGAGTTGAACGCCGTGAAAGAGTTACTCGGTCATAGCAGTCTGGCTTCTACCAGTATTTACACACATACAACCTTTGAGGAATTAAAAAAAGTGTATCATGCTCATCCAAGAGCACAAAAAGAAGGAGGTTTATTATGAACATTAGAATTCAAGCAATCCATTTTGATGCAACTGATCAATTAGAAGCGTTTATTCAGAAGAAAGTGGCTAAGTTGGAACAGTATTTCGACGGCATTATATCGGCAGAAGTTAGTTTAAAGGTTGTAAAACCAGAATCTGCAAAGAATAAAGAAGCTGCTATTCGGTTGATTATTAAAAACGGAGATTGTTTTGCCGAAAAGGTAAATGATACCTTTGAAGAATCAATTGACGAATGCGTAGAAGCATTGGAGAAACAGTTAGTTAAATTCAAAGAAAAAATCAGAGCCAAATAAAAAAACGGTAGATAAATTTGGTATATAAGAAATAATGCCTAAATTTGCAGCCGTTTCGCCTTGGTGACGAAATGGCTGCTTTTTGAAGCAGATATGCCTCTTTAGCTCAGTTGGCCAGAGCACGTGATTTGTAATCTCGGGGTCGTTGG
>ERZ780148.2493-NODE-2493-length-10565-cov-3.666794_pt1 | contig 10565 bp, 8 predicted proteins | sample MGYA00510984_ERZ780148 | MGnify/ENA primary metagenome ERZ780148 (study PRJEB29588, sample SAMEA2160902) | human gut metagenome | biome: human gut; feature: human-associated habitat; material: faeces | place: Denmark | collected 2008/2010 ...
CTGAAAACAAACAGTTCTATTTTTTATATTTCTATACACTTTGTTGGCATGCAATACAACATAACCTTAGGAAATCCGTAACACCACCTGTAAGCGGCAGTTCATAAGTTAAACTCCGGTTTATATCAGTCCAACCTCACGGAATACATCACTCAGTTCTGCCGGCATAGCGCCAGCCAGTGATCTGGCCAGTTCTTCCGGTGTGCATTTCCGGTAGCCAAGTACCCACTGAACGGTCATAAAGATAGAACCCTGACAGTACATTTCCAATTGAAACTGCAGATGCGGAGAAATCTTTTTGCCGGTACGGCTTTCAATCTGATCCGTATAGAAAGCGGTGATCAACTGGAAATCATGATCGCGCAGGCAATTCTGGTCATCGTTTTTAAATGCAGCTTTAAAAAACAGCTTTTCTTCCTGAATGTAGGTAAATTTATTTACAAGACCTTCATAGACAGATTTTCCTTCCCCCATATGTTCAAAGGATTCTAAGAGAATTTTGTCAAAATACCAGTTGATGAGGTCATATTTATCCTGAAAATTACGGTAAAAAGTCTGTCTTGTGACACCGCATGCCTCTACAATTTCCTTCACAGTGATTTTTTCTACAGGTGCAGTTTTCATACAGCGTTTCATGGCATCTGCCAGCTCATATTTTGTTCTTTCGTTGGATTTTGTGATTGCCATAGCTTTCTCCTCATTTGTGCAGACCTTTCTAGATAATCACATTTTAGCATAAATCAAGTCTGTTCGGAAAATATTTCTATATGAAAAAAAAGTAAACATTCCAAAATTTTTCTAAAATGAGGTTTTATACTTGCCAGACTCCATGTTTTGAAGTATAGTACTCTTCGCTTTGCTGATTCAAAAGAGAAGAGAAGGAGACAACAAAATGACATTTTATCAGGAGTTACAGCTTAGTTCTGCCGGTTCAAAACAGTTGATCAAAAATACGACAGACAAAAAAGAAAAATGGCGTCATATTCTTATCTATAATTTTAAAGTATATCTTGTTATGGCTTTTTGTGTGGCGGTTGTCACATTGTATACAAAATTGACAGGGCAGGAAAACAGCGTTGTAGGAGTAACGGTCCTGTTGGCGCTGCTTGTGCTGAGACAGGCAGATTTTGGCATACGGACGAGTCATGGATTGTTGTCCATTGTGGGAATATTTACGATCATGATGGCTGGCCCGCGACTGGCAAATATGGTATCTCCGGTGGGAGCATTTTTTATAAATTGTGTCTGTATCCTGCTTCTTATGATTTTTGGGTGTCACAATGTCATTATGCATAATCATTCCACGTTTGTGCTCGGGTATCTGCTCTTATATGGATATGATGTGAGTGGCAGAGCGTTTGCGCTGCGGGTGATTGGACTTACGGCGGGAATGCTTGTGTGCATGGCGGTTTTTTATAAAAATCAGAAAAACAGACCTTATCGCAGGACATTTAAGGATTTATTCCGGGAATTTGATGTTCGGTCTGCGAGAAACCAATGGTATCTGAAACTGACACTGATCGTCTCAAGTGCAATGCTGATCGTTTCACTGCTTGGACTTCCGAGAGCAATGTGGGCAGGAATCGCATGTATGTCAGTCTGCCTTCCATTTACAGAGGATGGAAAAATGAGGGCGGTGGACAGGGGCGTGTTTAATATTGCCGGATGTGCGCTGTTTCTCGTCCTTTATCTGATACTGCCGGAGTCAGGAAGAAGTATGATCGGAATTATTGGTGGAATCGGCGTGGGTTATTCTGCCGGATATAAATGGCAGACGGTTTTTAACACGTTTGGAGCGCTTGCAATTGCAGCTTCATTGTTCGGACTGCCGATGGCGCTGCTGCTTCGGACAGGGATCAATGTGACTGCCTCTCTTTATACAGTGGTTTGTAATGTCGTATATGACAAATTGCATGGCAAAAGAGCAGAAATCGCAGAAAACCTCGTAAAACCATAAAAAACACTGGTATTTTGCAAAAGTGTGTGCTATAATCCTAGAATGACTGCGATAGTCGTAGTACGCCCATTTTTAGGCAGAGCCAGAAAAACCGCGGGTTTATGCGACTTTGGACGTGGCTCGATTAGCGCATTAAGCGTGAAATGTACATGGATATTTTATATATATAAGGAGGAAAATCATTATAATGAGTGTACAGGTTGAAAAATTAGAAAAAAACATGGCAAAACTTACTGTTGAAGTACCAGCAGAGGAAGTAGAAAAAGCTTTACAGGCTGCTTACATGAAAGAGAAGAACAAAATCAGCATCCCTGGTTTCCGTAAAGGTAAAGTTCCAAGAGCTATGATCGAGAAAATGTACGGTGCAGCTGTATTTTATGAAGAAGCAGCAAACATCTTAATTCAGGATAATTATGCAGCAGCTATGGAAGAGAGCAAAGAGGACATCGTTTCCAGACCAACAATCGACATTGTTCAGATCGAATCCGGAAAACCTTTCATCTTCACAGCAGAAGTGGCTGTAAGACCAGAAGTGACACTTGGAAAATACAAAGGTGTTCAGGTAACTAAGATCGACACAACTGTAACAGACGAAGAAGTAGAAGCAGCACTTGAGAAAGAGCAGCAGAAAAACTCCAGAACTGTAACTGTAACAGACAGACCAGTTGCAAACGGTGATACAGCAGTCATCGATTTCGAAGGATTTGTTGACGGCATTGCATTTGAAGGTGGTAAAGGAGAGAATCATCCATTAGAGATCGGTTCCCACTCTTTCATCGATACATTCGAAGATCAGTTAGTAGGACACAATGCAGGGGATGAAGTAGAAGTTAACGTTACTTTCCCAGAGAAATATCAGGCAGCTGATTTAGCTGGAAAACCAGCCGTATTCAAAGTTAAGATCAACGAGATTAAAGCAAAAGAACTTCCAGAGTTAAACGATGAGTTCGCTTCTGAAGTATCTGAGTTTGATACATTAGCTGAGTACAAAGAAGACTTAAGAAAACATCTTGAAGTTGAGAAAGAGAACGAAGCAAAACGTACAAAAGAAGATGAAGCAATCAAGAAGATCATCGACAAATCCACAATGGAGATCCCGGAAGCTATGATCGAGACACAGTGCGAGAACATGATCAATGAGTTCGCACAGAGAATCGCACAGAGCGGTCTTTCCATGGAGCAGTACATGCAGTTCTCCGGTATGACAATCGATGGATTAAAAGAGCAGGTTCGTCCAGAAGCTGAGACTCGTATCAAGAGCAGCCTTGTATTAGAGCAGATCGCAAAAGAAGAGAACATCGAAGTTTCTGAAGATGAGATCAATGCAGAAGTTGAGAAGATGGCAGCTCAGTACGGAATGGAAGCTGACAAGTTAAAAGAGTACTTAGGAGAAGCTGAGAAAGAATCCATTAAGAGAGATTTATCTGTGACAAAAGCAGTTGACTTAATTATGGAGAACGTAAAAGAAAGAGCAAAAGCTAAGACAAAGAAAGAAAAAGAAGCTGAAGCAGAAGAAGGAACAGAAGAATAATTCCGGCAGCGTACAGCAGACAGAGGATTGCATATAATATGCAGACCGGAAATATCACAGACTGGCTCTTATGAGCCGGTCTGTTTGAGATTTATGGCAGAATGCATTTGATGAGAAAAAAGTTCAGTATTTTTTAAAATTCGAACAAGATATTAATTTTTCATAAAACATGTTTTTTCCTATTCCAACGTCCCTGTATTTGTGGGATAATATTTATCAGTGCAGTGTATGACCGATATATTGCAATAGTGAAAGAAGTGCGGATCCCATGATAGTGCGATCCAGATCATATTTATGAAAAGAAAGGGCAGGTAAGAGATATGAGTTTAGTACCTTACGTCATTGAACAGACAAGCAGAGGAGAGCGTAATTACGATATTTACTCCAGATTATTAAAAGATAGAATTATTTTCCTGGGAGAAGAAGTGAATGAGACAACAGCAAGCCTTGTGGTTGCACAGTTACTTTTCTTAGAGTCCGAGGATCCTGGAAAAGATATTCATTTATATATCAATTCCCCGGGTGGAATGGTAACAGCAGGTCTTGCTATTTATGATACGATGCAGTACATCAAATGCGATGTATCTACCATCTGTATCGGTATGGCAGCCAGCATGGGAGCATTTTTACTTGCAGGCGGAGCAAAGGGCAAGAGACTTGCACTTCCGAATGCAGAGATTATGATCCATCAGCCATCCGGCGGAGCAAAAGGTCAGGCAACGGAGATCCAGATCGCAGCGGAAAACATTTTAAAGACAAAGAAGAAATTAAATGAAATTTTAGCTGCAAACACAGGAAAACCATATGATGTGATTGCAGCGGACACAGAGAGAGATCATTACATGTCCGCTCAGGAAGCAATGGAATACGGACTGATCGATAATGTGATCACAAGCCGTTAATAAATATAGACATTGGAGAATAAGAAATGGCAGGAAGAAATGACGAGAGACTGCGCTGCTCATTTTGCGGTAAGACTCAGGATCAGGTTCGCAAATTGATTGCGGGACCAAACGGAGCCTATATCTGCGATGAGTGTGTCGATGTTTGCGCCGAGATTATAGACGAAGAGTTGGAGAATGATGAATTTGACGGAAATCTGGAAGAACCTGCGGAGCAGATCAATCTGATCAAGCCGGAGGAGATGAAGGCATTTTTAGATGAGTACGTCATTGGTCAGGATAAGGCGAAGAAAGTTTTGTCCGTTGCAGTTTATAATCATTACAAGAGAATCACATCAGGATCAGATTCAGATGTAGAATTGCAGAAGAGTAATATTCTTATGCTCGGACCAACCGGTTCCGGTAAAACACTTTTGGCACAGACTTTGGCGAGAGTGTTGAATGTTCCGTTTGCGATCGCAGATGCAACCACACTTACCGAGGCAGGTTATGTGGGTGAAGATGTCGAGAATATCCTTTTGAAACTGATCCAGGCTGCTGATTATGATATTGAGCGTGCACAGCACGGTATCATTTACATTGATGAGATTGACAAGATTACAAAAAAATCTGAGAACGTTTCCATCACAAGAGACGTTTCCGGCGAGGGTGTACAGCAGGCGTTACTTAAGATTTTAGAGGGAACGGTTGCTTCTGTTCCGCCACAGGGTGGAAGAAAACATCCGCAGCAGGAACTGATCCCGATTGATACTACCAATATTTTATTTATCTGTGGTGGTGCTTTTGATGGATTGGAGAAGATCATTGAGACACGTCTCGACCAGAAATCCATTGGATTTAATGCAGAAGTACACGCCAAAGATGAGTACAATGTAGGGGAAGTATTAAAACATGTACTTCCACAGGATTTTGTGAAATTCGGACTCATCCCTGAATTTATCGGTCGTGTGCCGGTAACCGTAACACTGGATATGTTAGATAAGGATGCGATGATCCGTATCTTATGCGAGCCGAAGAATGCACTTGTAAAACAGTACAAAAAGCTGTTTGAATTAGACGGTGTCAGTCTGGAATTTGACAAGGATGCACTCGAAGCAATCGTGGACAAAGCGCTTGAGAGAAAGACCGGAGCGCGTGGTCTTCGTGCAATCATGGAGGCTGTTACATTAGATCTGATGTATCATATTCCATCCGATGAGAGCATTACAAGATGTGAAATCACCAAAGAAGATGTAGAAAAGAATCTTGCAATTGAAGAGAAAGAAGAAAAAGCACTTGTTGAGAAGATAGAACAGGCTTCTTAAACAAAAGATAACAGCAGGAAAAGCTGTTACAGATAAAGGAATTATAGAAAATGGATACAATGATTATGAAAATGCCTGCAGTTGCCCTTCGCGGAATGGTGATCCTGCCGGGAATGGTAGCCCATTTTGACGTAAGCCGTGCAAAATCCATCAAGGCAGTGGAAGAAGCCATGATGGATGAGCAGAAGATTTTTCTTGTGGCACAGAAAGACGTGGAACAGGAAAATCCTGATATCGAGGACTTATTTAAGATCGGGATCATTGCTGAGGTAAAGCAGGTAATTAAGTTACAAAATAATATTGTACGCATTTTGGTAGAAGGGAAAGAGCGGGCAGAATTGTCCGCTTTTCTTGAAAATCCGGACTATCTGCTTGCGGAGATCATTCGATTTGACGAGGAAGTGGATGACGGACTGCCAGAAGAAGCGAAGGAGGCAATGCTTCGGAGCATTCAGGAGACATTTGGTAAATATGTGGTCGTCAATCCCAAAATGGGAAAAGAGCTGCAACGCCAGTTAAGTGAGATCACAGATCTGGAAAAACTGATGAATCAGCTTGCCAACAGCCTTCCGGTACATTTTGAGGAAAAACAGAAAATCTTAGATGCGGTTTCTATGACCGAACGTTATGAGGTTCTGATGGCACTCTTATTAAAAGAGATCGAGATCACAGCCATCAAGAATGATTTTCAGGCGAAAGTCAAGGCGCATGTGGATAAAAACCAGAAAGAATATCTGCTGAGAGAACAGATGAAAGTGATCCGTGAGGAGCTTGGCGAAGATAATACGGAATCAGACGCAGATCATTTTGCGGAGGCTCTGGGTAAGATCAGGGCAGACAAAGAAGTGAAAGAGAAGATCAAAAAAGAGATCGACCGTTTTAAAAATATCAGTTCCAGCTCCTCTGAGAGCGCTGTGGCGAGAGGGTATATTGAAACACTTTTGGAGCTTCCGTGGAATAAGACATCCAGAGATAACAAGGATCTGAAGAATGCCGAGCAGATTTTAAATGCGGATCATTACGGTCTGGAAAAAGTAAAAGAGCGTATGTTAGAATTTCTGGCTGTCCGCAATCTCACCAGCAAGGGCGAGAGCCCGATCATCTGTCTGGTCGGACCACCGGGAACCGGTAAAACGAGTATTGCCCGGTCCGTTGCAAAAGCGTTAGATAAAAAATATGTGCGGATCAGTCTCGGTGGTGTGCGGGATGAGGCAGAGATCCGCGGCCACAGAAGAACTTACGTCGGAGCAATGCCGGGACGTATCGTGAACGGACTGCGCAGCGCCGGCGTGAAAAATCCGCTCATGCTGTTAGATGAGATCGATAAGATGAGCAGCGATTACAAGGGGGATACGGCGTCTGCATTGCTGGAAGTGCTTGACGCGGAGCAGAATAAGAAGTTCCGGGATCATTATGTTGAGATACCGATCGATCTTTCAGAAGTGCTGTTTATTGCAACAGCAAACTCTGTGCAGGATATCCCAAGGCCGCTGTTAGACCGTATGGAACTGATCGAAGTGACCAGTTATACAGAGAATGAGAAGCTTCACATTGCCAAAGAGCATCTGCTCGCAAAGCAGATGGAGCGCAATGGGATCAGACCGGAGCAGCTCGCCATCACAGACAAAGCGATGGCAAAGATCATCAGTGGTTACACAAGGGAAGCTGGTGTGCGTAATCTTGAACGTAAGCTTGGTGAGATATGCAGAAAAGCAGCAAGACCGCTTTACGAGGGAGAAAAAGAGAAGATTAAAGTTACAGAACAGAATCTTGAAAAGTTCCTCGGCAAAGAGAAATACAGTTTTGATAAGAAAAATGATACGGATGAAGTAGGAATCGTCCGTGGACTTGCATGGACAAGCGTTGGTGGAGATACTTTAGAGATTGAAGTCAACATCATGCCGGGAAAAGGTGAGTTCCAGCTGACCGGACAGCTGGGAGATGTGATGAAGGAATCTGCACAGGCGGGAATCAGCTATATCCGTTCTGTCAGTGAAGAGTATCATATTCCGAAAAAGTTTTTCCAGGAGAATGACATCCATATCCACATCCCGGAGGGTGCAGTGCCGAAGGATGGACCGTCTGCCGGAATCACGATGGCGACAGCCATGTTGTCGGCGATCACGAAGACACCGGTCCGCGCTGATGTCGCAATGACAGGTGAGATCACACTTCGCGGCCGTGTGCTTCCAATCGGTGGACTGAAGGAAAAAACACTGGCAGCCAAAAATGCAGGAATTAAGACCATCTGTGTGCCAAAGAAGAATGAGAAGGATATAGATGAGATTTCACCGGAGATCAAAAAAGGTCTGAAAATCGTGTTTGTGGAGCAGATGAAAGACGTGCTGGATGTGGCGTTTGTAAAGAAGTGAATTAAGAAGAGGAAAAGACAATGGTAATTAGAAGTGTAAATTTGGAGACTGTCTGTGGTATCACAAGTAAAATACCGGACAATCCATTTAATGAAGTGGCATTTGCAGGAAAGTCAAATGTAGGAAAATCATCCATGATCAATGCGCTGTTAAACCGCAAGTCGCTCGCAAGGACATCGGCGCAGCCGGGAAAGACGCAGACCATCAATTTTTACAATGTCAATGATGCCATGTATCTGGTCGATCTGCCCGGTTATGGATATGCAAAGACCTCTGCCAGCGAGAAGGAAAAATGGGGAAAAATGATCGAGAATTATCTTCATACCTCTAAAAAACTGCAGGCAGTCTTTTTGCTGATCGATATCCGTCATGATCCGTCTGCAAACGATAAAATGATGTATGACTGGATGGTTTATCAGGGATTTACACCGATTATCATTGCCACAAAGCTTGATAAGATCAAACGAAGCCAGATCCAGAAGAATGTAAAAGCAATCCGCGAAGGTCTGAAAGTAAAGCCGGGTACGGTGATCATTCCATTCTCCTCCGAGACGAAGCAGGGAAGAGATGAACTCTGGGAGGTTATCGATTCCTTTGTTCTGCCACAGGAGGAAACTGAGGAAGAAGATAAATAACAGTTTGCAGAATGCCTGTGGCCTGTAATGTAAAAATGACATTGCACTGCAAAATCGTTCATGGTAAAATAGCAGTATAAGTGTCAGACAAGACAAAAAGCACCCGGAGATACTTTCCGGGTGTTCTGCGAATATAAAGGTGCATCGGAGGATGGTAGAGATGAAAAAGAAGAAAATTGTGATTGCTCTTGGACATGAAGCATTGGGAACAACACTTCCTGAACAGAAAGAGGCAACGAAACGAACAGCAAAGGCAGTGGCAGATTTTATCCGTGAAGATTATCAGGTTGTGATCACACACAGTAACGGACCACAGATCGGTATGATCCATACTGCTATGAATGAATTTTGTAAATTATATCCGGAATATACTGCAACACCAATGTCTGTATGTTCTGCAATGAGCCAGGGATATATCGGTTATGACCTTCAGAATGGAATCCGTGAGGAACTTCTTAATCGTGGAATCTACAGAACTGTCAGTACTGTTCTCACTCAGGTAATTGTCGATCCATATGATGAAGCTTTCTATACACCGACCAAAGTTCTCGGACGTTATATGAATGCACAGGAAGCAAATGAAGAGCGTAAAAAAGGAAATTATGTGATTGAAGAGCCAGGCAAAGGGTTCCGTCGTGTCGTATCCGCACCAAATCCTGTAAAAATCGTCGAGCTGGATGCCGTCAAGGCACTTCTTGATGCTAATCAGGTTGTAATTGCTGCCGGAGGCGGTGGAATCCCGGTGCTGGAGCAGGACAACCATCTCCGAGGTGCAAGTGCCGTCATCGAAAAAGATCTTGCAGCCGGAAAGCTTGCAGAGGGAATTGACGCTGAAATGCTCATCATCCTTACAAATGTCGAAAAAGTCTGCATTAATCTCGGACAGAAAGATGAAGAACCGCTGGGAGAGATCACAACAGAACAGGCTAAGACATATATGGAGGAAGGACATTTCGGAATTTACAATATGCTTCCTAAATTCCGTGCTTCTGTTGATTTCGTAGAAGAATGCGAAGGACGCAGTGCTTACATTACTTCTTTCGATAAAGTAACGGATGCATTAAAAGGCAAGACAGGCACTGTCATTCGATAGTTTTCCTGTGGATTCCCGTAGATATTCAAAAGTCAGGTACAACATTTGTATCTGACTTTTTTCATATTCCTTTTAATCTCCTCTTGATTTTTCATGAATACATGCTATTATATATGCATACGTTAAATGTAGTATTGAAAACTACTTGTTGTTTTATCAATATATCGGAGGTGTGTTATTATGGAAAAAAGACATCATATTAAAGATCCCGGAAGTGCGATCACTCATTTTATCGGCATGCTCATGGCAATCTTTGCGGCAGTACCGCTCCTTATCAAGGCTGCACATGAACCAAGCCGGATCTACATTGGATCTCTTACAGTCTATGCGATCAGTCTGATTTTATTATATGCTGCAAGTACAACGTATCATACTTTTGATATCTCGCCAAAAGTAAATACTATCTTGAAAAAAATCGATCATATGATGATCTCCGTTCTGATCGCAGGAAGCTATACACCGGTATGCCTCCTTGTAGTAAAAGGGACTCGTGGCATCACGCTTCTTTGTATTGTATGGGCATTTGCGATTGCCGGCATATTGATCAAGGCATTCTGGGTGTTTTGTCCGAAATGGATCTCCTCTGTCCTCTACATTGGTATGGGATGGACCTGTGTTCTGGCTTTTTCTCAGATCCTCAATAATATGTCCTCTGCCGCTTTTGCATGGCTTCTTACCGGAGGAATTATTTATACTGTAGGTGGAGTGATCTATGCATTGAAACTTCCTATATTCAACAGCCGTCATAAAAATTTCGGCAGCCATGAGATC
>ERZ780148.2495-NODE-2495-length-10557-cov-2.779471_pt1 | contig 10557 bp, 3 predicted proteins | sample MGYA00510984_ERZ780148 | MGnify/ENA primary metagenome ERZ780148 (study PRJEB29588, sample SAMEA2160902) | human gut metagenome | biome: human gut; feature: human-associated habitat; material: faeces | place: Denmark | collected 2008/2010 ...
CCGCTTTGCGCACGGTCACATCCTTATCTTCTACTTCCGGGGTCAGTTCATCCTGCAAGCCGTAAATATCAATAAAGATGCGGTTGAGTTCTTCCTCGTTGGCTTTGAGCTGGTTAAAACGCTGGTCGCACTCTGCTTCCCAGGCGGCAAATTTATCAGAAATTAGGGTTCCCAATAGTATTACCTCCATGAAATAATTCTGGATAGCGTTCAAAATCGCTATTGCTCAATGCGTATTTATCTACATACTTTGCTAGGGCTGTAAACTTGTACGAATCCGGAAAATCTATTTCTTCACTAATTTTATGCCATTGCGGTCCCATCTTTTCCATCAATCCTTGCCTTATTAGTCCCTGTACCTCATCGCCATACCGAAGCCCACCTTCTTCTGTATAGTTTCGCTGTAAAAACTCCAAATCTTCTTGCAAAGTATCATTTATCACATTGCAGATTCTAAAATACGTTGTTTTATCAATGTAGGAATACACAAAGCTAAATGTTGCATTAACAATAAAATCCATTTTCTTTTCTGTTTCTGCACTATCAATAATTTGAATAATACGTCGGGCATTTTCTCTCTTTTTTTCTTCATTTTCATCTTCAAGTTTACCGTAGAATTTTGCCCTTTCCTCTTCGCTTAAATCCCCACCTTCAAGTAAACGGCTAAATTTCTTCCAAAAAAAAGCTTCCTTAAAGGAAACAGCTGTCTTTACAAATGTCGTGGCAATTTTTACCGGCATTGCCGCTTCATTCAGCAATAAAGATACCAATTCTTCAATCAAATCTTGAGCGGATTCTACCAGAGCGTTTGTCATCTCGTCCATGTAATCCTTCTCCTTATACATTATTTTTACCATTTTAAATGTCTGTCACATAAAGTTGCTTTTTCAGACTAGTGGGTGACGCTTAAAGTCCCACGAGGTCTCGAAGGAGTCCCAGTCGGATTTAGAGATAGCCACATTCTCGTCAACAATATTTCTACAGGCTTCTTTTTCCTTCCCGTTCTCTATCGGCTTGTATGCAAGTGAATTTATTGTTCCCGGAGGGAAACTCATCGTTGGATTGATTACATTCAGTTCAATTTCACAAACTTTGCTATTCAAAAAACCAAGTAGTTCACTAAATCTATCGGTGTCATTTGGATATAGGCAAAGACCACCCATGTTAGAAATAAAATTAGCTGGAAGCGAGCGAAAAGCAAGCTTATTTGTTGCGATTCTGTTCCAAGTAATTGCTGGCTTATAAAGGTTCTCCTTACCCGTTATACTTCCATGACCAAACGCAATAATTTCCTCGCCCCAATTTTTGAAATTAGTCAATTCATAGTGCGAGCCATACCAACGACGGTGCTCACCTGCTTTTGCTGTTTTATACCACTTGGATTTCTGATTATCGTTAGAAAATATATTGCTCCTGTTTATGTCAATTTCTTGCCAATTTCTTAAAAATAGTTCATTTTTTCCGGTTTTTATTCCTTCTTGTGCTGCTCCATAACTACAGATTTTCTTTTCGCAAAACAAATCCAACCACTTTTGGCTAAGCCAGTATGCATACGCCAATCCCGGAATTTTCATGTAGTTTTCTTGCTTAGCAATATATTGATTTTCGCCGCTGACAAACATTTCGGCTTTTGCCTTTTCACTCTCACCGTCAATCAAACGGCAGTACGTGCCTTTATAACCCTTTGTATGGCTGTTGCGCATGACAAAGCTGGTGGTCTGCCCGCCCTCGCCGCCAATCTCATCAAAGCCGCGTGCGCCAAGGTGCGCCATATTGACCGTGTCAATCAGCAGCAATTTTGCCCGCAGCTTTTCAAAGCTGGAAAGGAACATCCAAGCGTGCTGGGTAATCATAGCCTGATACCCGCCGCGCTTGTCCATCTGAGCGCATCGCTCGATAAACACCGCAAACAAATCGCTCTTGCTGTCGGGGTAAACCTTTTTCACATAATCAGACAGATGCCCATTCATGCCGCTGCCGCCCATATACGGCGGGTTCGTCACGACTACATCGTATTTTTGCACCAGCATCCGGGCCTGCTCCACCAGCGGGCACAGCACACGCAGCAACTGCCCTGCTACAAACTGGTCGGTAAAGCTGCCCATGTCGGACGCACCGTCCACTTCCCGCAGCTGCTCCTGCAAGGCGTCCAGCTCTGCCAGCGTAACTTTCGGCTGCAAAATGCTGCCGTACTCTTTCGCGTTCTTAAACCCATCCAGCAGGGCGTGGGCGGTGGATTCCTGTTTGCCAAGGCGACCCAGTGCGTCAGTGGTCAGTTCTCCACTCTCCTGTATCGCATAAACGTGCGGTTTCAGATGCCGCCGCAGGAAGCGGCTGTCGTAGTGGGAGCCTTTCATCATCACGACAAAATAGGCCATCTGCGCGGCGCGGTCGTCGATGTCCAGACCGTAGAGGTTATGCTCCACAATGCTGGCGGCGGCATCACGGTCGGTATAGCCCGCGCCCTCATAAATCTGCATCAGCACATCAAAGGCATAGACGAGGATATGACCGCTGCCCATGCAGGGGTCGATGCACTTTATATCCTCCGGCGTCAGGGCGGCGTACCCCTTGCGCAGTTCTGCCAGCTGCTGCGCTACCTGCGGCTCCTGCGGGGCTTCGTCCAGATAATACTTCCACTTGGATTTGTCAAAATCCGGGTGACCCTCACTCCACAAGCGACCCAAGCTGTTTTCGACCATGTATCGCACGATCCAGTCCGGCGTAAACAGCTGGGTGGCGGCGGGGATATTCTCTTTGCTGATTTTGATGTTCTTTTTGAGGTTGGCGAACACCTGCTCTTTCGGCTCGGTGTTGTAATACTGATACATCCAGCCGATTATCTGAACGGCGTCCTCCCAATCCTCTGTCGGGATATCATTAACCATTCTTTCAAGCACGTTGCCGGGCTTCAAAAGATTATTCGGGAACAAAAGCTCCGTGTAATCCTCGATTTTTTCAAACATTCCCGGCAGACATTCGCCGAGTGCGTTGCACTGCGTGATGATGAGATACTTATACAAATTCTCATTATCCTGCTTCTCGATAAAATCATATATCTTTTCTTTGTCGATCCCGTCAAGCTCAATCGTCATCGCTTCTTTCAGTATTTCGGGATTAAATTCGTCATTTTCGTCGCTGAAAACTCGCACTCTCGACGGCAGGAAATTATTGACCTCCATATAGCGCAGAGCGATAAAGCGATTGAACCATGTGTAGGCAACCTCCTCCATCACCTGCTCATAACCCTTTTGACGAATCTGAGAAATCAGCGACGCACGCTGTTTTTGCTCCGCATCGGTCAGCAACCTTCCGCCTGCGGTCACGTTCGAATCGTTGTTGTCGCTCTGCTCCTCGATTTTATATTCAAAAGCCTTCTGCCTGACCGCTTTAATAAGCTCCACTCTCGACTGTATCGCAAACTTTTTTATAGCATTTTTATCCATTACAAACTTCCTCACTTTTTTGGTTGTTAGTGGTTAAAGTTATTCAGCATATAAATTTACTGTTTCCCAAACAAATTACTAAGGCTCTCCAAGCCTACCCTTATTGTAGGGGGAGGCTCCTGCTTTAGGCAATATTCATCAGATTTTCTCGGTGCGATGTGGTCGTACCCTACGATTTGGTGAAATTAACGAACAATCCGTAGAGGTCGATGCCTACATCGACCCAAGGTCGGCTTCTCGTTTTCGTGATCATTGTAATTGGTTAAAATGCAATCACTGATCACTGTCCGCTAATCACTAAATAATATGAACTGCGTCGTTACCTTCGAGAATTTCCAAGAGCTTGGTCTTGACCTCGGCAAGATATTCGTCGATATCATTTTCATTTTTCAAGGTGCCCGTGTAGCAAAGCGTGCCTCTGCCGACCGTTACAGTTTTGCTCTGCGGCGTTTTTTCAACCATCAGTGCCCTGAGATACTGCTGACGTAGATTTGACAACTGAATAATCATTGCGTCAAGCTGAGTGAGCGTTTTTGCGTTTGCCGCAGCTTGCTTTTTTTGTGCAAAAGCCGAATCCGCTCTTTCAACAATATCGCCCTGCTCAACCTTTGCCGTTTGGTGAATCTCGCCCATTGCCGACTGAATTTCGGCATAGACCTCTTCTCTTTTGCCGTTCAGCATTTCGTCGTATGCCGACTGCAATGACTGAATCAAGCCCGGAAGCTCGCTTATTCTTTTATACGGTTTCGCAAGCTTCAAAATTTCGGACACGGTCGAAAGATCTTTAATCATTGTGTCGTTTGCCTGGAAATAATCCTTTTCGCTCTGCAACGCTCCGAGAACTCCGTTAGCCATGTCAAAAACACTCTGCTGATTCTTAAAGAACGAGTTGATGTCAACCATATCCTCGCTCTGGTCGAGCAGATCGTCCTCCCTTTGAACAAGCCTTTTCAGCAAAGCGATATTATCTTTTTTCTGCGAAAGTACGTCATTACAAAGCTTCAATCCGTTTTCGACAATAGCCTTGTCCGGATAGAGCTCGGTTCTGTATTTCTCCGAAAGAAGCCTTGAATAATCGTCTCCCTCTTTTGTGAACGAGTCGATGATGAATTCAATAAGCCTGTCCTCATCACTCGGAACATCCATCACATTAAAATATTCACGGAGAATGTCCCTCGCCTGCTTCATCAGCTTCTCAGGCGGAGTTATTCTGCGTCTGATGACTGTCTTGTCTATCTCCGACTTTCTGCGAAGATAATCCGGCATACTTCTGTCGCTCGGCTGGACGGTGTTGCCTGCATAATTGACCGTAATTTTCTGCGCAACAACAAGCTCGGCAACCAGTGTGGCAATATCAATCTCTCTCCAGCCGTAAGGAACGCCCTGGAATCTGCGCTGAATATCGCCCATTGTCACTGTTCTGAGCTTTGAATACTGAAGATCCATAAACTGCTCAACCTCGACAATGGCTTCGAGATTGTAATTCTCCGTACCGAAAGAGAGCTGATCATTATTGAGAATAGCGAGAATATCCGCATCGGACTCGGCACTTTTGCGAACAAGGTGAAGCTTTTCGTACACGCCCTCAACAAGGTATTTCATCGCTTCCTCAAGCTTGTCCTTTGCACTTCCTGCGAGATTACCGAGCCTTTCGCCGTCAACATAGAATGTTGCGTTGTAGGTCATCTTCTCAAGACCCTTAACAGCAGCGTTGATAGCTGCGGTCTGAGCGTCGACAACACCCTGCTCGCTGAGCTTCTTGCCGGAGACGTCAACTGCGAGAGCGGCGTCAAGAGCTTTTCTGGAAGCCTCGGTGTAGGTCTTGTCGTAGTTGGCCTCTGCCTTCTTAGCGTTGGCAGCTGCAACAGCTATGTCATAATCGGTGTAGTCTGCGGGATTCTCGTTCCACTTAGCCGTAAGAGTGATGTTCTGTGCGGGCATGGTGGAGGGAACCTCTTCCTCCCAACCCTGGAAAGCAAAGCCTGCCTTCTCGGGAGTACGGGCGGAAACAGTAGCGCCATAATAATATGTATCGGGTTCGAGATCCGTGTTAGCATAAGTTATGGTGTACTGGTTGCGTGAATAGTAAATGCTGAGGACAAGAGAACCGTCAGCGGCGATGGTGCCGGTAAGGGTGCTCTTTGCCGAATCGAGCGAGAAGCCTTCAGCGGCGACTGCATCGGCAGTGATATCGGCTGTAGAATTGGTCTCGCCTGCGCCCTGATAGGTGCTGTCGGGAGTTGCCGGATAGTTGCCGGTGGTGTCCATATTATAAACATTCACGGTGTACTTTGTATCCGTGTTGTTTGCGAACTGAGCTTCGAATGTAGCGTCAGCGTCAAACGTTGCGGGTACGTTGCCCCAACCGACGAAGTGCATGCCGACAGGTGCGGCAGGAGCTTCGATGGAGCTAAGATCAACGGGATCGCCCTGGTTGCCGGTGAGAACCGCGTGAGTCTCGCCATTCACGGTGAAGGTGAAGGTGACGGTGACAACGGGGTTAGCAATAAGGCGCTTCCAGTTGTAGATAAGGTTGTTCATAGCTTCTCTGACCTGCGTGCGCATGGTCGTAGAGGCGTTGAACGAGGTCGAAACCTTCTGAGCATAAGCAAATGACTTTGAATATGCTTCCCATCTCTCCGCGTCATACTTGGAAGCATCGGCGGAGTCGATGGTGCACATCTTGATAGCCGCATCGAGGTGCGTCTTGACAGCGGCAAGCTTTATAAGTCTGGGACCCCAAAGCTCGACCTGCTGCTCAGCATAAGCAACATCGATAGCGGATATTGTGGGCGTCTGCCAAGCGACAATCGCGGTCTCCCACGCTGCGTGGTCGGTCTCCCACTGTGCATATGCCTTCTCATACTTCTGCTTCTCGATCAGAGTAGCGTCATCGCCGGGCTTCTCGGGAGCAACGGGCTCCTTGGGAGCTATGGTCGAGTTGTAGAGGTTGAGAGCGCGGTTTCTGGCTTCCTTCCAGCCGTTCCAGGTGACTGAATTGAAATCGTCATAACCGAAATAGTTATAACCGTCATCCCAATAAACGGCGCCCTCTGCGTTGTCCTTGCCCTGGACTGCCTCAACGGCGGTCTTGAGCGAGTCAACAGAAGCGGAAACCAAATGCGTCTCCAAAGTTTCAACTGCAGAGGCAAGTGCCTTCTGTCTAGCTTCAAATCCTGCAAGGAATTCGCTATTGGTGTAGAGCGCAATCGTACCGGGAAGAAGCGTATATATAGCCGCATTGTTAAGGGCGGTTATATATGCGTCCCAAGCTGCATCCGCGCTGCTGTCATAATCTGTTCTTGCGCGATTCTTGCCAGCTTCTATATTGTAGAGCTCAGGAAGTCCGTAATCGTTATAACAGATAATGCGGGTAGCACCATTGTAATGGTCGGTTTTGTTACCCTTCTTTGCCGTAGCAGCCCAATTGATCGTAGTGTCAAAGCCAACTTCAAACTTTGCAATAGAAGCTGTCTCCTCCCAAAGATCAATGCTGTCATAGGCATTTGAACCTGAAATAGCATTTCCGCCATCCATTGACGCCGAGGAGGTCGCACTCTTAAGGTTGGAACTAAGGCCACCGAGATTAGCCGATGCATTAGATCCTGTATGTGAACCTTTGCCCTTCGGCACCTTGAAAGTAACACTCTGCGCACATATCGTCTTCAGCGGGTTGGTGTTGTTCTGATTAAACAGCAGAAGCTTGGGCGGGCAATCATTAACAGACGCACTTGTCTTGTTTGAGCCCGTATTAATTCCGCTGGTATTGTTATCAACATCAGCACCATCAAGCCTGTAAGAATAGAATCTGCAAACCGAAGCATCGTTTGTCAGCTTATTTCCCGCCTCATCGAGGGCAAAATAATATACAGTAAAGACAACAAGCGTATTATTACTGTCGATTCCGCTTATCTTCACCGACCTATTATCGCCGCCATTGAGTTCCTCATTGGCAGTAAGACCGGATACCGAAAGATCCTTTTGTTTGCTGCCGTCATAGTTATAAGCAACAGCGCTCCAACTATCGATTGTATAACGGGGAAGCTTGTCCTGAGTGAAGTTATTGTTCTTATCAGTATAACCTCTGTTAATGCCCTGGCTTCCGTTATAAACCGTGAGATCAAGTTCGCTGCTGTTCTTGATTCTCTTTGAACCGGCGATCTCCATTTCCTTGAACTTTGCCTTATCAGTCAGCTTCATGACCTGAGCCACGATGTTGACGATAGGCGGAACAAGCTTGTCCTTGTTGGAATTCAAAGATCCGAGAAGGTTCTCGACTATCGAGCCGAGCTCAGAGTTCGAAACGATCTCATTGAGCGAGCCGTAAGTCTTGGTTATCGTTCCCGGAAGAACTGCGTTGAGGATATCGGTGACGAGTCTCACGATGCTCTGCTTGAGAGTCTGAGTGGCGAATGCGCCGGACTCATTCTTAACAAACAGGTCAGAGATGCAGGTCAGATCCTGATCAACGAGCAGTCCGTTGAGGATAGAATAAACAATATCCTTGAGGATAGTCTCGCTTCCGCTGTTGGCAAACTTTGCGGGAAGAACAGATTTGTCTAACAGCTTGAAGAAGATATCATCAAGAGCTTTCCATCCGTCAGAGGTATCAATCGTGGTGCTGGGAAGAAGACCTGTGTAATACTGCGGGTCAGCGGCAAGCCACTGAACGGCAGTAGTCAGCATCTTATCCATACCGTCGCCGTAGTTGAGCGCCTTCTTCAGATCACCTGCGTTGAGGTCGATACCGGGATTGACGTTGTAGGCGACGAAATCCGCAAGCATGTCAAGGATACCCTGAACAGTCTTGGGATAACCGCTGTAATCTCTTTCGGGAAGGAACTGAGCCATGAGCTGCTTAACAGCCTCCCATGCAACGCCTATAACAGTCGTGACATCCTCGGGGATGTACATATAGCCGACTGATGCGTTGATGATCGAGCGCGCAAGATAAGCGATAAGCTCTTCCTTGCTCATTGCGTCGATCTCTTCGGCGGTTGCGATGTGCTTCTGCCAATCCGGGAAGAAGTAATCGCCGGTCTCTTTGAGAATGTATCTCGCAACTGCGACAACATTATCGGTGAGCTTTGAATTGTCACCCGAGACCCAACCGTTGTAGTTCTTCAGAAGTCCGTTAACAATGCCGCCGGCAATGTTATTGAGCTCAGCAACAAGAGTGCTGCCCGCGGGGACGGTATAGGCCGAAACCCTGAAGTCCCTGTTGAACAGACCCGCAAGAGTACCTGTGGTATCCTTGTCGATCTCCTGACCGAGCCACTTCATTGTCTGGTCATTGAGCATCGGAACAGCTATATCGTTATAAGCTGTCTGAAGAAGATCCTCGATGAAGTCATATGTAGACTTTGTCGAGTTGAGGTCAACGAGATTTTTGACGCTGTCAGGAATCTCTTTAACGCCTGCAAGAGCGTTCTGAATGATGACCTGAAGCATGCTGTCGATGTTATTGGAGCTGTTGTATTCCGTATTCGGATATGCAAGACCCCAAATCATCTCTCTGAGCATAACTTCGACATTCAGATCGACCTTTACGAACGAGTTGGCAACGCCGAGAGAGACACCGCCGTCTCGCTTGTACTTACCGACACCGCCGACGACAACCTTCTTGACGATTCCCTTGTTGTCCGCAAGGAACTGAAGGAGCGCCTTGATGACTGCGACATCAGTGGTATTGCTTCTGCGCGGGTTCTTGATTGCATCGACATTGACGCTGTTCAGATCGCCGGCCATCCAAAGGATGATCTTGTTGCCGTTGATCAGCTTATAGACGCTCGAAAGAGCATTGTCTATAGACGTCGCATCAAGCTTACCGAGAATCGAAAGATCCATCGTGATGTTCTCTTTGGCAAGCGCCTTGTCAGCGTAGTCAAGAAGCGCAGACGCATACTGCTCTGTGGTCAGAACCGCAGTGTCAGTAAAGTCGTACTTTGTCAGCGCGTCATCCTTATAAGCCTGGTACGCACTCGCGCCGGCGGTAGCCGATGAGAGTATGAGCAGTGAAGCAAGGATGATTGCTAACAAGCGTTTCATTTTCTTCAAATTTACACCTCCATTTTAAAAATTTCACCATATATCAGAGCATTCCGTCTCCCGCAAATTGACGGAACACATTGGCGACAAAGTCATTTTGCTCTGTTCGGGCAATACAAAGCAAGAGGGTATGATTATCCCCCATGTAAAGAATAACCCCTCGTTCGGCACTTTGTCAATAAGTTTAAATTTTTTTAATCATTTTTGTGCGTTTTGTACAATGAAAGTTCAATTTTTTATCGTATGCTAACAATACAGATTTAACAAATATGTTGAAAAATGTCATTTTTGTTCTATATTTCCATTAAAATTAACGCTTTTATGATTTTGGAGAATTAATTTTAATTTTTTGCGGGTAAAAATTGCACAAAAAATCATGAGTTCTGAGAATAATAACGTCTATTTATCATATTAATATTTGTTATGGAAATAAGTAGGGCTTTTATTTGCTGATAATTAATAAAGGTACGGCTTTTAAGGCTATATTTGTTTTACATAACCGCTATATAAAAAGGCTTATATATAATGTATAGTAACATGGCATCGCGGCAGTGGTTTATCGGGGTAAAAAGCAACACAGATAAGCAGAAAAACCGGCTCCGTCACCCCTATACAGACTTCAAAAGCAGGCGAACGAAGTTCGCCGCTACGGTCAGTAGAACAAATCTTGCGAAAACTTCGTGCCGCCGTCGGCGGCAGCGGTGCGTCGGGTCGCCGCACCCTACAAGGTACAGGGTAATAAATTTAGTGCGAATTTCGTGAAATAAGCTCTCAGTCTCGGCTTCGTCAATCAGGTTTCCCTGCACGAAAGCCTGACAAGCCTATTAATAACACAAAAACCAGCCGTAAAGCGATTATACTTTACAGCCGGTTTTCGCGTTTTTTCACTTTTTCTCCCTGCACGCGGCTATTATGCTCAGCGCCGAGCAGGCGGCTGTCGCTATCGCCGCGGCGGCGATAAGCTTTTTGATTATATCGAGCCAGCGCATCGAGGTCAATGCGCAGCTGACGAGCTTCAGGCTCTTTGAAACACTCTGCACAGTATCCATTGCTATCCCCTTCC
>ERZ780148.2505-NODE-2505-length-10506-cov-3.010621_pt1 | contig 10506 bp, 7 predicted proteins | sample MGYA00510984_ERZ780148 | MGnify/ENA primary metagenome ERZ780148 (study PRJEB29588, sample SAMEA2160902) | human gut metagenome | biome: human gut; feature: human-associated habitat; material: faeces | place: Denmark | collected 2008/2010 ...
ACACCGCCAAACAGCTGTATTGGAACATGACCCAGTCCCGGGTGCTTTTTCAGGCAGATTTCATTCAGCTGCTGCAGGAATATGAGAAGGATTTCCGGCTCAATCCCTACATTGCCAAGGACGGCAAGATCCGCAAACAGCGCTACGACAAGCAGTAGAGTGCGGTATGATAATATAGAATAACAAGTGAAGATACGAGCCAACGGCGGAACGCATATGCGCGTTCCGCCGTTGGTTTTTTATGTTTAATAAAATATTGACCTTATTATTCTACTTAATAATCATTATAATTGACTGCGGGTAGTCGCCGAAGTTTTTGCCGAAGAGGTTAAGACCGCCGCGGTGGACGGCGTCCTCTTTTATGCCGATAGTGAGTTTTATGGCGTTGCCGACGGCGAGTTTGAGGTCGGAAACGGTAATATGCGAGTTCACGAGCGTTTTATCGATGAACAAGCCCTCGGCGTTGACGGAAATCGTCTTTAAGATGCCGAACTGCGTGCTGGTCACGGGCCAGTACTCGGGAGTGTAGTGACCGCGTCTGCCGCCGAAATCGCCTGGGGAAGTGAAGGTCGTGATTTCCACGTCGTTGACGGACACGGTTATGTCGCTGGGCCAGTTATTGTTGTAATACACGGTTTCCGAGCAGATCTCGAACGAGAAAGTTATCTCGGAAATATCGCGCCCGTCGGAGGGCTTGGGAAAGTTGTAACTGATAAAGCCCGAATCGAACCAGATGCACTCGGCATTTACGCGCTCGGGAAGAAAGAACGTGGAGGGATCGTCGAACGCGCCTAGATTGCCGTCCTTGCCGGTCATGCCGCACGGCGCTTTTATATGACAATGCGAGTACAGCCCAACCGGCATTTCCATAACGAACTCGGTGGCTTGGCTTTCGCGCATGCGCGGAGCGTCAAGCGACACGGTGTAACTCATCACCATCTGCGAGCAGTACTTCGTATGCCCCTTAGGACCCGGCTGATAGTTCACGAAAATAAGCTGCGCTTCGTTCAGCGCGTCGATATGCCTCGACACCGACGACACGGGTATGTCCAACTCCGCCGAAAGATCGGAAAGGTTTTTCGGGCGCAGAAGCAGGCTTTTCAGTATGCGCACACGGTCGAGTACGGACAACGCGCGGGAAATTTTGACTATCATATCGTGGTCGTGTTCGGAAGCCACTGACAGCATAATGTCTTTGTTCGGACTGATAATATCGCTCATATTTTCTCCTTGCCTGCATTTTTCGGGCAGGTTTCGCGTTTTTCGCCGCTTTCGGCGCGTTTTTGACGGCAAAACGCCGCCGCTTCATCATACAAATTATACGGAACGAAAACGTAATTGTCAATCAAAATCGGTTATGTTTTCCGAAAAGTGGAAAGAATAGGGGTGCGAAACTGTTAAAAATCGGAAAGGTTATAGGTATTGACATGCGAAAAATCTGTGTTAAAATATATACGTAAGGGCGCGGAAGCGTAATTTTGCGTCGCGGTTTTTCGGAAGCGTTTCCGAATAAGCGCGATCACGCGGAATCCGACCCCGGACGAAAACGAAAAAGCAGGTGAATGATGCTAAGAACGGAATGTCCCAATCCACAATTCAGCCGCAAAGGTATAACCATTCTTAACGGGAAATGGAAGTTCTATTCTGCGAGAGTACCGAACGCAACCGAGATAGAAGTGCCGTTCGCGCCCGAGTCCGCGTTGTCGGGGATCGGACATACGGGCTTTATAAACGAGTGCGAGTACGCGCGCACGTTTACCGCGGAAACTCCGAAAGAGAACGAACGTACGTTTATCCGATTCGGCGCGGTCAACTACGAGGCGACGGTGCTGGTGAACGGCAAACGCGCGGGAGTACACCGCGGCGGCTATACGCCGTTCGGCTTCGATATTTCAGAGCTCGTGAAAGACGGCGAGAACGAAGTGCGAGTGCTGGTACATAACGACGTGACCGAGAACGTACCTACGGGCAAGCAGTCGGCAAAGCGCGAGTCGTTCGGTTGTTTCTATACCCGCGTGACGGGTATATGGCAACCGGTATGGCTGGAGCGCACGCCCGCGAATTACGTAAGGTCGCTGAAATTCTTCCCCGACGCAGAAAACGGCAAAGTGACCGTAGAGGTCACGGGCGAAGGCGAGGGCGAAGCGGAAATCGCGGTTACTTACGGCGGCAAGCCCATGGGCGAAGCGAAAGGCTACGTAAAGTACCGCAAACGCTTCGAAATCGCGCTCGGCGAAAAGCACTTGTGGGAAGTCGGCAACGGCAGACTGTATGACGTGACCGTGCGTTACTGCGGCGACGAGGTGACGAGTTACTTCGGACTACGCGACGTGCGCTACGACGGAATGAAATTTCTGCTCAACGGCGAGAGCGTGTTTCAGCGACTTGCGCTCGATCAGGGGTATTACCTCGACGGGCTGTACACCGCGCCGAGCGACGAAGCTATGATCCGCGACGTGGAACTGGGGCAAAGACTGGGGTTTAACGGCGCAAGACTGCACCAGAAAGTATTCGATCCGCGTTTCCTCTATTGTTGCGACAGAGCGGGATATATGGTGTGGGGCGAGTTCCCGAGTTGGGGCGTCGACTACGAAAACCTCGAAGCGCTGGGAACGGTCGCCGGCGAGTGGACGGAAGCGGTGGAACGCGACTTCAATCACCCGTCGATAATCACCTGGTGTCCCCTGAACGAAACGTGGGAAAGTCTGAAGGACGCGCGGAAAGTGCGCGACGCGCGCTTTATAGACGCGATATACGCGCTTACCAAAGCGCTCGACCCGACCAGACCTTGCGTAGACGTATCCGGCGGCTTCCACGGGCATAAGACCGACTTATACGACTTTCACGACTACCTCGATCCCGAAACGCTGGCGGCGCACCTCAAAGCGCTCAGAGAACGCGACGAACTGATTATGGATAAGGTATACGCGCCGGACTTCGCGGAAGAGAGCGACCTAAGATACGAGAAAGGCTTGCCGCTGAACGCGAGCGAGTACGGCGGCGTGTCGTACGCGACTTCTTTTGACAACGGTTGGGGATATCGGCGCTGCGGCGGTTAACTCGAGTTCGTGGACACGTACGTTAAACTCACGAGTATGCTGCTCGGCGAAAAGAAACTGAGCGGGTTCTGTTACACGCAGTTGTACGACGTGGAGCAAGAACAGAACGGACTGTATACGTACGACCGCAAATCGAAGTTCAGCGAAGCGGCGGAAGCGCGGATACGCGAGTGCAACATCGCCAAAGCCGCGATAGAAGAATAAGGCAACTTCGGAGCGATATTCGCGGAACGCAATGCGGATGGGAAACGCTTCGTAAAAATAAGTATGGAAAAAGGAGCAAAACGAAATGAAAGGCAAATTCAAAAGAATCATCGCAACGATGCTTGCTGCAGTAACCTGTTTCTCGCTCGGCGCGTGCGCGGGCGGACCGGACAACCCGGATAACCCGAACATTCCGGGCATCGACGACGAACAGATCGATACCTCGAAAACTCAGTTATACGTCTTTAACTTCTACGGCGGCTACGGCTCGGACTGGCTCGCGGCGGCTAAGAAAAAGTACGAAGACCTGCATAAAGACGACGTTTACGAAGAGGGCAAGAAAGGTATTCAGATTTACGTAAACAATCAGAAGTCTACTGCGGGCGCGGTGCAGAGTCAGATCCTCGATAACCGCGACGAAGTGTACTTCACCGAATACGCTTATTACTACTCGATGAAAGCGGAAGGCGTTCTCGGCGACATTACCGACGCGGTGACCGCAGACCTCAGTTCGTTCGGCGACAAAGCCGGCTCGACGATCGTGGGCAAACTCACCGACGAGCAGAAAGAGTACTACGGCGTTGCGGAAAGCGACGGCAAGACACATTACTACGCTATCCCGCACTATTCCGCTTATACCGGGATTGTGTACAACAAGGATCTTTTCGATCAGAAAGGCTACTATTTCGCGAAAACGCCCGCCGGCACCGAAAATATTTCCGACTACTTCATCTACAACGACGACGATGAAAGAAGCGCAGGTCCCGACGGAGTAGAGGGAACGGACGACGACGGACTTCCCGCGACTTACGACGAGTTCTTCATGCTTTGTGATTATATCGTGCAGGACGGCGGCACTCCGCTGGTATGGACGGGCGCTAACTACCGCGACTATCTCAACTCGCTCATGATGTCGATGGCAACCGACTACGAAGGACTCGACCAGACGATGCTCAACTACACGCTCGACGGCGCGGCTACAGACCTTGGCAAATCGCAGAACGGTCAGTTCGTAAAGGACGCCGCCGCTACGAATATCACCTCGACCAACGGCTACGAACTCGCTCGTCAGGCGGGCAAGTACTACGCGCTTCAGTTCCTCAACAGAATCGTCACCACCGACAAGTATCATCACGAACTCGTGTTCAACAGCGGTTTCTCGCACATGAACGCGCAGGAAGAATTCCTCTACGCGGGTCAGGACGGAGTGTCCAAAGACATCGCGATGCTCATCGACGGTATCTGGTGGGAGAGCGAAGCGACCACGACCTTCAACGAAATGGCTTCCGGTATGGGCGAGAAGTACTCCAAAGCGAACCGTAACTTCGGCTTTATGCCGTTTCCTAAGGCTACGAGAGAAAAAGTCGCCGAGGGCAAGGACACGCTGTTCGACCACATTTACTCGATGTGCTTTATGAAAGCGAACGTCGCCGACTGGAAGAAACCCATCGCTTACGACTTCATCAAGTTCGTAAACTCCGACGCGCAACTCGTCGAATACAGCCAGATCACCGACACCCCCAAGGCGCTCAACTACACGATGACCGACGAGCAACTCACCAAAATGTCGCCTTACGGCAGATCGGTCATGAAAGCGAAACAGAATTCGGATATCGTTTATCCGTACTCGACCAACACGACCTACGTCAACAATCAGAGTAAGTTCGTTATGGCGGAAATGTTCCGTACCACCGTCGGCTCTTCCGATTATCAGTGGGCGGCGCACGTGTTCCACGAAACGAACACCACGCTCGAGAACTACTTCAACGGTATGATCAAGTATCAGCAAACCGCATGGAAATCGCTTGCGTAAGCGACTAGGGAGGTGAAACCCTTGGAAAAAACGAAGAAAAAACGAGTGCTGAGAGGAAAGGACAAGGACCTTATCTTCTACGCTCTGATGATGCTCTTTCCGGTAGCGCAGTTCTGCGTAATGTATATCGGCGTCAACTTCAACTCGATACTTCTCGCGTTCAAGAAGATCGACACGATGTCGAATACTTACACCTGGACTTTCGCGAATATCCGGGGAGCGTTCGAACTGTTCACCACGTCGCCCGTACTCTTGTCGGCGGCTAAAAACAGTTTGCTCGCTTACGTCGTGCTCACGTTCTTAGGCACGCCGCTCGGGCTGATATTCTCGTACTACATATACAAGAAACTGCCCATGAGCAACGCGTTCCGCGTGATACTGTTCCTGCCCTCGATCATCTCCGGCATAGTCATGGTAACGATCTTCCAGTTCTTCGTCGAGCGCGCTATTCCCGCGTTCGCCTCGCAACTGTTCGGCGTGAAAATGAAAGGCTTGCTGGAAAACCAGGGGTCACGTTACGCCACGATCATCTTTTATAACTTGTGGGTAGGCTTCGGTACGTCGGTACTTATGTACTCGAACGGCATGAGCGGCATTTCGCAGGAAATGGTGGAGTCGGCGCACCTCGACGGCGCGACCGGACTTACCGAGTTCTGGAAAATCACGCTTCCGATGATTTACCCCACGCTGTCGACCTTCCTTATCACGGGTATCGCGGGTCTGTTCACCAACCAGATCGCGTTGTACTCGTTCTACGGCGGCGGCGCACCCGAAAACTTGCAGACTTACGGCTACTATCTGTATATGAAAACCAAGAACGCGGCTTCGGACTCAGAGTACACGCTGCTCGCCGCGATGGGCTTGCTGCTCACCGTGGTCGTAGTCCCGCTCACGCTCGGCGTCAAGTGGGCGCTGGAGAAATTCGGACCGAAGGAGGACTAGTATGAACGAATTCACTGCTACCAACATCGAACCGAAAATGAAAGCCCGCGACACGCGTTCGCACTTCAACGCGTTCACTATCACGCTTTTGGTGTTCCTGATTTTGTACACGATTTCGCTGTTCACGCCGCTTATCTGGGGGCTTCTGCGCTCGTTCCAGAAACAATCGGAATTCCGTCTTAACATCATAGGCTTGCCGAAAAAGTGGGTGTGGAATTATTCCTACGTGTTCAAAATGTTCTTCGTCAGAGTGCCGTCCGCGACGGGCGTAAAGAAAATCGGCATGGGCATGATGTTTCTGTACGCGTTTCTGTACTCGCTCGGCTGCGCGTTCACTGCGACGCTCATTCCGTGCATAACTGCGTACCTCTGCGCAAGATACAAGTTCCGCTTCTCGAAAGTCGTTTATACGACGGTCATCGTCACGATGGTACTGCCTATCGTCGGTTCGCTTCCGTCCGAAATCCGTATGGCTAAGGCGCTCGGGCTGTTCGACAAATTTTACGGTTTGTGGCTGATGAAAGCGAACTTTCTGGGGCTGTACTTCCTCGTATTCCACGGCATATTCAAAACTCTGCCGATGGCGTACACCGAAGCGGCGAAGATCGACGGCGCGGGCAATCTCGCGGTACTGCTGAGAATTATTCTGCCGCTTGTTCGCAACACGTTCTTCACGATAATGCTGATAAACTTCATTGCGTTCTGGAACGACTATCAGACCCCGCTCATCTATATGCCCTCGTATCCTACGATCGCGCTCGGTATGTTCTATATGGCTTCGACTACGGAGAACGGCTTGTCCACCGTGCCGATGCGTATGACGGGCGCTATGCTGATGCTTATCCCCATACTCGTGCTGTTTCTGTGCTTCCATAAAAGACTGCTCGGGAACCTCACGGTCGGCGGACTTAAGGGCTAAAATCGAAAAAACGTAAATGAAAAACAAACCTATCCTAAAACAGGAGGAGAAAGTATGAGTAAAAAATGGAAAACTATCGTAGCGAGCGCGGTGCTTGCCGCCGCCGTCGCCACGAGCGGAACCGCGGCTTATACGGTCGGTAGAAACAATACCAAGCCCGCATACGCCGCTCCCGTGTGGTCGGATTCGGCGGTCGAGAACGTAAAACCGTTCGGGACCAAATTCACCGTTCCCGAGCGCACGCTGACCGTAGACGGCACGACCGTCACGGCGACTACGGTGGTAATCAAGCCCGACGGCTCGGCTACCACGGAAAAAGAAATCGCGCTTAATATCAGCGGCGTTTACACGATCGTATACACCGCGACGATCGGCGGCAAGCCTTACGTCGACGAAGTGACCTTCCGCGTCGACGACGCGGCTTACGTCCTCTCGAGCGAGAAGAGCAGCGCGACCTACGGCAAGTACGAGTACGCGAAGGACACTTCGGGCATACTGGTGCGCCTTGCCTACGGCGACAGCATCACGTTCAACACGCCTATCGACGTGAGCAACTCGACCAAGACCGACGCGCTCGTCGAAGCGTTCGCCACCCCGGAAATCAAAGGAGTAAAGGACTTCGACAAACTGATTTTCACGTTCCGCGACGTCGAGAACCCGAATATCTACCTTAGATACACGATCCGTCAGTCGGCGGAGGGCGACAATTACCCGATTTCTTACGCGCTTGCCGGCGGCAACGGACAGCCGATGGCGGGCTGGGAAGAGTACTGGAAACGCCTGCATATCGATAACGAGTGGGGCGCGCAGTTCCGTCACAGTTTCTCGCTTTTGTTCGCTAGCAACTATCCGTATGTAGACCCCGACAAGGCGGTCATCAGCCTGCGCTACGACGCTGAAACGCTCCAGTCGTACGTCGGCACGTTCATGATCATCGACCACGACAACCCCGCGTACTTCAACAATCTGTGGCGCGGTTTCCCGAGCGGCAGAGCGAAACTCACGATTTCCGCGGATATGTACAACGGCGAGTACGCTAACTTCTGTGTAAGCAAACTCATGGGCGCTAACCTCACCGACGAAAAATACGTCGACAACGAAGCCCCGGTCATCACCGTCGATACCGAATATACCGAAATGCCCGCAACCAAGGTCGGCGCGGAATATAAAGTTCCCGCGGCTACCGCTTACGACAGCCTTACCGTTTCGGATTGCAAAGTAAGGACTTCCGTGTGGGACAACTACGCTTCCTCGAACGCGGTGCTCGTTCAGGTTCGCGACGGCAAGTTCACCGCGGACCGCGCGGGCGACTACGCTATCGTTTACGAAACTGAGGACAGAATGGGCAACGCGGCTCGCGAAATCCGTTGGGTACACGCGTATGCGACCCTCGGCTCGCCTAACGTAGCGATCGCCGGCGATCCCGTCACGACCGCGACGGTCGGCGATATCGTCAATGTTCCCGAAGTCCTCGTGGACAGCTACAGCGGCAACGCGACAGTAGCCGTCACCGCGACGATGGGCGGCGAAACGATCTCCGTCACCGGCGGAAGTTTCCGTCCCGAAAAAGCGGGTACTTACAGAATAACCTTTACCGCGACCGACTATATCGGTCAGACCGGTACCGCAAGTTACGACCTCATCGCGAATATGGGCGACAAACCCGTGTTCGTCACCGCTCCGGTACTTCCCGAAATGCTCGTCGAGGGTTGCGACTACACGCTGCCCGAAGCGACGGCCATCGACTATAGAAGCGGCTCGCCGGTCGGCAAAAAAGCGACCGTAACCGTGACCGACAAGAACGGCACGAGAGCGGCGGCGGGCGGCAAAATCAACGTCGCCGCGGACAACAACCTCGATACCGCTACCGTGGTTTACGAGTGCGAGGGCGCAAGTCTTACCTACGAACTCCCGATCATCAAAGCGATGATAGAGGAGAACGGCAGACCCAGACTCCACGCCGAGAACTACCTCGTGGGCAGCGGCTTCACCACCGAAAAGACCGACGACGGTTTTATCCTCACCGCGACCGAGAATAACGGCGGCTTTACGTTCGGCAACAGACTCGTAGCCGAAAACTCCGCTATCGAACTGAGAGGCGTAGCCGCGGCTTCGAACTTCGACGCGATCGAAGTAACGTTCGCCGACGCAGAGGACGAGGGAAAGGCGGTCACCGCGCGGCTTATCCGTACTATGGGCAAAGCGGACGTAATGCTCTGCGGACAGAGAACGGGTCTTGACAACGGCTTCGTCACCTCCGACAAGTTCTCGCTTAACTATACGCAAGGCATTATGATCGTCGACAAGGCTCGACTCGACGTCACGACTTACGACGACGGAAGCGCGTTCGCGGGATTCCCGAGCGGCAAGATTTACGTTTCCGTCAGATTCGTCAACGCCGCCGTCGGCGCGCAGATCGGCCTCGTTTCCGTCAACGGACACCCGATGACCACTGCGACCAGCGACCGTATCGCGCCGAAGATCGTTATCATGGGCGTCAACTACGGCGGCACGCACGATATCGGCAGTACCATTACGCTTCCCGCGGCAATGGCGGGCGACACGCTCGACCCGAACGTGACCTTCGCCATGAAAGTCACCGACGGCAAGGGCAATATCGTCACCGACGTCGACGGGCTGAAACTCAACGGCGTGGATCCCGGCAGAGAGTACACGATCAAACTCGACGGGTACGGGCAGTATTCCGTGTCCTACACTGCGACCGACACGTTCAACCAGCGTAACAACACCCGCCAGCTGAACTACACCATAAACGTGGCCGACGAAATCGCGCCCGAAATCAAGTTCGAAGCGAAGTTCGCCGAAACCGTGAAAGTGGGCAATAGCATCGTCATTCCGAAATTCACCGTCACCGATAACGTGAGCGAAGAAGCGGACATAACGATTACCAAGTACGTGCTTACCCCGAGCGGAGTGCTGGTGGCTGTTCCCGAAAACTCCAACGCCGTCAACGCCGTTCAGGCGGGTAAATACGAATTCCGCATCATCGCGGTCGACAAAGCGGGCAACGTCGCTATGGAGCGCGTGACCGTCACCGCAGTAGCGGAATAAGGAGGAACTACGATGAAAAAATTATTGAAAAGACTTCTTCTTTTAACTATGGCAATCATGATGGCGTTCAGTTTTACGGCTTGTAAGCCTAATAACCCGGACAATCCGGACAACCCGAACAATCCCGACAACCCGATCGAGCCGGGCATCACCACCGACAAGCCCGTGAATACCGTCACGGAACCCGAGGAACACCTCGTTACCAACGGACTTCACGACGTCAAGGTTACGGATTCGGACAGAAAGTTCCGCGAGAACGGCGAAACGCAGTACAAGATCGTATTCACCGACAACTCGTACAACAGAAAAGCCGCTTCGTTCATGCAGCAGCACATCTCGAAAGCGCTGGGCGTAAGCGTCAAACTCGAAGTCGCTGCCGAAGATACGACTTACGTAGCGGACTCGAAAGTTATCGTACTCAACGTTCCCGCGATGTTTAACGCGGCGGGGCTTACGATGCCCTCGGTCGACCTCGGCTCAAACGGCTACTACATCAA
>ERZ780148.2510-NODE-2510-length-10484-cov-2.448173_pt1 | contig 10484 bp, 10 predicted proteins | sample MGYA00510984_ERZ780148 | MGnify/ENA primary metagenome ERZ780148 (study PRJEB29588, sample SAMEA2160902) | human gut metagenome | biome: human gut; feature: human-associated habitat; material: faeces | place: Denmark | collected 2008/2010 ...
GCACAGAAGATTGCAATGAAGCTCAGAAGCGCATCGAAGGGCAGACAGGTCATCTGCGTTACACACCTTGCACAAATTGCGGCTCAGGGCGACGTTCACCTTTATATCAGCAAGTCTGTTTCCGACGGAAAGACATATACAAACATTAAGTCGCTAATCGAGGAAGAACGTGTTGCGGAAATTGCACGAATTATGGGCGGCATGGAGATTACAAAGCTCCAGCTTGAGAGCGCAAGAGAGATGCTCGCGAATGCAGGTAATTTATAAACAGAAGGACTGTCGTTGAGTGCGGCAGCCTTTTTTTATACGACGGATATATGAGGGTATTTTTGGGTATTGTATTTTTTTTGAATCTGTGATACAATGTAAAAAAATATAATGGAGATTGTGTAAAATGAAGAAGGAAAACTCAAAAACACGTTACATAGCTTTGCTTTGTTCATTCATAATAGTATTCAGTGTTGTGCTGACGGGCTGCGGCTCTGTTAAGAAAATTACTCAGAAGAAGTCTGCCGGCAGTTCGGACGAAATTCAAATCGGACAGGGCAACGACATTCTGGAGGGCCCGACACAGATCGTTGTCGGCGATGACGGCCAGTCTTTTATTGTTGACAACAACGGTCATTCGGTCGTTTACAACCCGAATCAGTCCGGCAACAAGTACACGGCAAGCAATATTACCCCGAGTAATACAACTCCGAGCGCTTCGACAAACAGACAGACGACAACAAAGAAAACCGTAACAAAGAGAACCACTACAAAACCGGAGTCGACAACAGCCTCGCCGAATGTAGTTTACAATGCACTTGCTCCGCAGAGAAAGTTTGGATTTAACGGCGCTTATGACTGGGGCGCCAAGTTTGTTAATTTCTATCTTTCAACCATCAGAATCTATTTCACCTATAACGACAAGGACTGGCTTATTGAGCTTTGGAAGGGCGAATATGCCATGGCTACGGTCGGCTGTGAGGTTGGTTTTTATTACAGAGACCACAATCAGACCGCACTTGATAAATTCGGTCCCAATAATCTTCTTTACAAGTGTGTTGAGGATCAGGACGCAATGCCTGTTTCAATGAAGCTCTGGCAGTATGAGAAAGCTGCGGATTCAACTCCTGTTCAGAAGATTGACTACGGCAAGAGATATTGCTGGTGGGCAGCGGACTTCGAGACGGGTGTGCTTGAAAAGCACCGTGACCAGACGACGCTCGTTATGGTTGCAAAAATCGAATTCCCGACAGATAAAATGATGAATCTATTCATTGACGGACTTGAGGAAGAGGGCTTCAAGGAAGGCTCAATCAACAATTACCACAATGTTGAGAGATACTCGGTCAGCGGCAAAACCGTTACGATTTGCTGGAAAAATTATGATTACAGTAAGGCTCATGCATAAAACAGATTTATTGTATAAACTTTTTTCTAATTTTTCTTAAACCGCTTGACTTTTGTATTATTATGGGTTACAATACTCATGCTAATAAATATTATGAAAGGATGAATTCGTATGAAAAAGTTCTTGGCAATTCTTATGGTAGCCGCTGTCTGCGCAACTGTTGCTTTCTCTGTTCGTGCTGAAAACGATGTAGCTGAAGATGTTCCCGAGACAACAACTTCAACAATCGAAGGTGCTGTTTCAGCTCTCCAGAATGACGAAAAGGCAGAAGATATTGCAAATGACATTGTTGACGCTATTAAGACGGGCGCTTCAAAAGAAGATGTTGCTGACCTCGTTGCAACTCTCGAGAAGTACATCAACGATAAGGGCATCGGTTCCGATGAAATTAAGGATCCGGGCGCACTTCGTGATATCGCTGATGCATTCCTTACAGATGCCGGCGTGGACGTAGAAGCTCTTAATAATGCTATTTCAAACAGCATTATTGCTAACAAGGCTCTTGAGCTTTACTACAAGCCTGAAAATGAGACAACAACAGAGCCGGAAACTCCTACGGAGGAGCCGGAACCAGAGATTCCCGCATGCGGTTTCGTTGGTTGATTTCTATTTAAAATGCAGTGTAAAGGTGATGGAAAACCATCACCTTTTTGCTTTATTAACCAAATTTTAACAATTATTTAATTTGTACGCATTATTTTTATTGTCTAATAATTTTAGTGAAATTATCAGTGTCGGAAAGAGTGGGACGTGCTATATCCTCCTCTTTTACTTTCCTTTTTAAGGTCGGCATACTGTTGGTGTTCAGTTCATTTTCAATTCTATTCAGGATCATGGTCTTGCCGATTCCGTAATTATTGATTGTCAGCTTATAATTTTTCAAAGTACCGGGACTTTTAAAAAAATCTTCACTCTCTTTGGCAGAAAAGCCTGTTAAAGCTTCGATTACCGATATGCAAAGCGGTTCGAAGCCGGTCTTATCGTTGCTTTTCACAGTGACGGTGCATTGGGTGATTTCACCGTCTTTGGCGGCATAAAGGCAAAGCAATGCACTGCCTTCGATTCTTTTGTAAACAAAATCATTGCCGCTCTTGTAAACGGTAAACATTGAGCTTTCCAGCTCGCTTCCCGTTATGCTGTTGTATTTTTTCAGCAGCTCGTCAATATTGAGTTGTTTCTGACCCACGCAGGAGGTCAGAAGAATTATTATTAACAAAGGAAATATTATTTTGAGGGGTTTCATGTCGTTCTCCCGATAAAATATTGATTAGTATATAGATATAAAGTTAAGGGGTGCGTTTATGCAGCAGAAAAAGAAGAAAAACAAAAAAGTTATTATCCTCTGCTCGATTTTGGCGGTGGTTGTCCTTTCGGCCATAGCTTACATGATTTTCAAGCCCGATGAAAAGCTTGCTGTCAGCACTGTCGAGGTTACAAAGCAGACGATTAACGAAACGCTTGACACAACGGGAACTGTTTCAACCGCTTCGGAGAAAACCTATGCGCTGATTGACAAGGTAAAGGTCAAGACAGTCAACGTCAAGGTCGGCGATACAGTTAAAGCAGGAGATGTTCTCGCTACTTTCGATGTTTCTTCGCTTGAAGCGGCACTGAATGAAAAAGAAAACAACTATCAAAAGGCTCTTGCCGCATATAATAAGGCAAAAAATGAGGCATCCTCTGCAAGCAAGAGTATTGCAAGCACAAAGAAGCAGATTTCCGACCTTGAAAAGCAGATAGAAACGCTCAAGGCGAAATCAAACGCATCAAAAAATAAGCCGTCGTCATCCGGAAATTCGGCAGGTGTAAAGGTCTCTGATGACCTTGTGAAGAGATTTATAAAAGTCGCAAAGCTTTTCGGTGTTGAATATGACGAGGCAACAGCAAAAAAGGTACTCACAGCGCTCCTTTCGGCGGGATCGAGCAGCTCGGATATTTCCGGTTTACTCGACAACCTCGGAAAGATTGCAGGCGGCTCCGGTTCCTTTGATATGAATGCTTTTGCTAAGATGAGCGGCTCAAGTGCACTTATCAATGCCGAAATGTCACTTGTTCAGCTCAAGGCTCAGCTCGCAACGCTTGAATTGCAGTCAAACGATACCTACCTTTCGATTTATAAAACAATATATGAAAACGCACAGTCGGAATATCAAAAGGCTCTTACTCAGACAAATGAAATGAAAAAGGGCTGGATTGCAGAGGAAAAAGGACTTGTCAGTGAGGTTAATATTACTGTCGGCGAAACGGTTGAGGTTCAGACCGCTGTTGACGGCAAGAATATTGATATCAGCTCCATCATTTCTTCCGTCTCCTCGGGGCTTGATGTTTCAAAGATGATAAGCGCTTTCTTCGACTCGGAAAAGGTTGGCATAAAGGTTCTCAATTATCCTCTTGTTGCCGATATTTCGCTGAGTAAATATGATGTGCTTGATGTGAGCCTTAATCAAGAGGTTTCGGTAAAATCGGCAAATAATGAAGTCCATGAGGGCAGGGTATCTTATGTCGGAGCAATTGCAACATCCACCGGCAGCTCGTTTGATATCAATTCAATTATGTCGGGCAGCGGAAGCTCAAACACAATTCCGGCCCAAGTTACAATAGAGGACGGCGACAAGTCATTCATAGTCGGAACAGACGTTGATATCTCAATAATTACGGACACTCAGGAAAATGCGCTCGTCGTTCCTGTTGAAGCGATAATTATTGACGGCTCTGACGTTTATGTTTATGCATATAATCAGGAGAAATCAACCGCAGAAAAGAAGAAGGTCACTCTCGGAATCTCAAATGATACCTATTATCAGGTTCTTTCGGGAGTAAAAGAGGGCGATATTCTTATCAAAAACACAAGCGGGCTTGCTGACGGAGAAAAGGTTAAGCTGAAGTAACGGAGGACTGCTGTGGATATCAGAGAGAATATACGGATTGCAATTTTCAGTATAAAAACAAATATGATGCGTTCGCTTTTGACGATGCTCGGTATCATAATCGGCGTTGCTTCTGTTATTTCGATTATAACCATCGGCAACGGTGGCCGTGATTATATTGTCGGTATGATTGAGGATATGGGCTCAAATGCCATTCAGATTTCCGTCAATGCCAATACTGCCAACCAGTCAAACTATATAACCGAGGAGGATATTTCCTCAATAAAAAAGCTCGGTACGGTCAGCTATTGTTCGCCTTATGAATTCTCATTCGGTCAGGCGCAGGCAGGCAAATATGACGGTTTGGTTTTTACAATTGCGGGCAATGAGGATTTGCTCTTTATCAATAAGATGACAACAAAGTACGGCAGATCATGGACTAAGGACGAATATGACCAGAAACGAAATGTTTGCATCATCAGCACAATGACGGCTAAAAAGATTTTCGGTAAAGAAAACTGTGTCGGAGAAACGATAAATTATACAATAAATAATACGACGGTTTCTCTGAAAATTATCGGCGTTGTTGATATGACGGAAAATTCCATGGTATCGCAAGACCAACTGGAAAGCATGATGTCAACTTATTCAACAGGTGCAATGAGCATGGAAATGCTTGCGATACCTGCATCGCTCAACGGCGAGCTTACTGACAAGGTGAATAGGTATACGCAGCTTTATCTGATGGCAAGCAACGACGCAGACCTTGATAACACAGGTGAATCGGCTCTCAATCTCATAAAAACAAGACATGGCAGCTTTGATGATTCAGTTTATTCGCTTAGCATTATGGCGACATATATTGATTTGCTTGATTCTGTTATAAGTATTTTCACCACATTTATTGCCGCTGTCAGTGCGATATCATTGCTTGTCGGCGGAATAGGCGTTATGAATATCATGCTGGTTTCGGTAACCGAGAGAACAAGAGAAATCGGTATCAGAAAGGCTCTTGGAGCCAAGACATCAACCATCATGCTCCAGTTTCTGACAGAATCCGTAATTCTGTGTCTGCTCGGCGGTGCAATAGGCTTTGTGCTCGGAGTCGGCGGTGCATGGGCGGTTGCGGCTTATATTAACATACCGATAACGGTTAAATTTACAACAGTTCTTATCGCAGTAGGATTTTCAAGCGCAATAGGAATTTTCTTCGGAATTTATCCTGCAAAGCGCGCGGCTCAAATGACGCCGATCGAAGCCTTGAGAAGAGATTAAAAAAGTAACCGAAGGATTAAACGGCTGCGGCGAAAAAGCTGCAGCCGATATTTCATATAGGAGTGATATGAATGGCGGTCCATGAATTTGCGATGATGCCGCATGAGCCTCAAAAAGGCGTGAGGTTTGATATGTACGAGCCGCAGAAATATGCGTGCATAGCGGTGCCTGACGATGCAATTGAAGGTATTTTACCAAAGCTTGCCGAGATAGAGTTCTATCACCATGTTGTTGATGAGCCGAAAAAAGGGCTTGCATATTGCGGTATAACGTTGATTCCGCCGACCTCGGAGCGGAGCTTTATTGAAGCGATAGGAAATTCGGCAGAGCTTGATAAGCTCAGAACGCTTCTTGAAACGGCAGTGATGTTTGATAAATGGGTAATTCATTTCGGAATATAAGCGGAGGTACAGAAATGGAGAATGTTAATATTCGTGTGGCGTCACCCGACGATGCCGAGAAGCTATTGAAAATTTATGCACCTTATGTTGAGAAAACGGCTATCACGTTTGAGTATGACGTGCCGACAGTGCATGAATTCAAAAAGCGGATTGAGAACACACTGGAAAGATATCCGTACCTTGTTGCCGAGGTCGGAGACAAGATCGTAGGATATGCTTACACAGGCCCATTTGTAGGGCGTGCAGCTTATGATCATTCGGCGGAAACGTCAATTTATATTGACGAAGGCTGCCGCAATAAAGGAATCGGCAAAAGGATCTATGCTGCGATTGAAGAAATATCTGTGGCTCAGAATGTTATAAATCTATATGCCTGCATCGGTTATCCGGAGGTTGAGGACGAGCATTTGACTATGAACAGCGTCAATTTTCATGAGCACCTAGGCTATAAAACCGTAGGTCGGTTTGAAAAATGCGGCAGAAAGTTTGACACATGGTACGACATGGTGTGGATGGAAAAAATGATTGGGGAGCATGACGAGGACGTTAAAATGTTTGTGCCGTTTCCCGAGCTTATATTGTAATAAAAGCGGCAATTCTGTTGCCGTTTTTTTATAAAATTATTACAATTTTTTTATTGACATAAAGTCAGGTTTAGGTGTTATAATTACTTTTGAAAAGAAGATGGGTGATTGCTTGAAAGGAGCGGTATTATGGAATATGTTAGGCTTTACAATGGCCGTACAATGCCGATTTTCGGAATAGGAACGTATTTGCTTTCACCCGATGAAGCGGAAAAGTCCGTTTCTGCTGCGCTTGAATGCGGTTACAGACTTATTGATACGGCAAATATGTATGCCAACGAAAAGGCTGTCGGCAGGGCAATGAAAGATTCGGGACTGCAACGCAGCGAAATTTTTCTTGAAACAAAGATATGGCCGACTCATTACACGGACGAAAATGCGATTGACAGAACCCTTGAGCGACTGGACACCGATTATATTGACCTTTTGCTGATTCATCAGCCGACGGGAGATTTCATCTCGGGATACAGAATGCTTGAAAAAGCTTATCGGGAGGGCAAGGTAAGATCAATAGGCCTTTCGAATTTTACTCAGCAGGAAATGTGTCGGATGATGAATATTTGCTCAATAAAGCCGGCTGTGCTTCAGACAGAATTACATCCGTACTCCGGTGAACAGGAACTGAAAAAATTCTTAAATCTTCAGGATATTCGAATCCAGGCATGGTATCCGCTCGGTCACGGCGACAGCAAACTGATAAGCGAGCCGATATTTACAAGGCTGGCAAAAAAATACGGCAAGACAAATGCACAAATAATTCTTCGCTGGCATGTTCAGGAGGGTAATATCGTCATCCCCGGATCAAAATCTCCCGATCATATCAGGGAAAATATAGATATCTTCGATTTTGAACTGACAGAGAGTGAGATGCTTAACATCGGTGCGATTGACAGAGGGGAACGTTATTATAAACGCTCACCGGAAAGATTCGAAAGATATCTTAATATGAAAATCCCGTTTGAGGATTAAGGCAACACCTGCAAATAATGATACACACCTCGTTTTTGAGGCGTTGCGTAAAAACAGGAAACCGCTTGAGTTTATCGCTCAAGCGGTTTTAGCAATCAGTATTTTCTTTTTATTTTAAGCGTTGTTGTTTTTGGAAACTCCGTGTCACGAATCTTGGTTTTTGTGACCTGCTTATACGTCGGAAGCTGCATATTTATTGCACGCACATCCTTTTTGAGTCTGTCTTTTGCGTCGGGTTCATTCTCATCAAGAAAGAATTCAGCGGTTATTGCACCGTTTTCTTCGTAGACAACGACCTCTTTTATGTAGTCCACCGTCAAAAGCTTGTCCTCAATCTCTTCGGGTGAAACATTTTTTCCGTTTGAAAGAACGATGAGGTTTTTCTTGCGACCTCTTAGGAAAAGGAAGCCGTCCTTATCCATGTAGCCATAGTCGCCTGTTTTGAACCAATCTCCGTCAAAGGCTTCGGCTGTTGCCTCCGGTTCGTCATAATAGCCCATCATAACATTTGAGCCCCGTGCATAGACCTCACCGATGCCATCTTCGTCAGGATCCTTTATCATAATGTCATTGCACTCAAGCGCATAGCCTGCACTGCCGAGCTTATAGTTGCTGAGCCTGTTGCAGGTGATGATCGGCGAACACTCTGTGGCGCCATATCCGTTTATTATTTGAATTCCCAGCTCATAAAGACCTTTCTCATATTTTGTATCAAGAGACGCACCGCCGCAGATTATCATTTCAAGATCTCCGCCGAGGTTGTCGAGAATCTCTTTAAAAAGCTTCCTTCTGACATCAATACCGATCTTCATTAGCGCATTGCTCAGCTTGATGCCTTTTTTTAGCTTTTCTTCCTTACCCTCCTTGCGTGCGGTGAACCAAATCTTTTTATAGATTGTTTCAACGGCAAGAGGAACAGCCGTAATGTGCTGTGGATGATAGGCATACATATCCTTCTGAAGATTTCTCAGATTTGAGCATATATAGCCCCACTTTGAAAGCAGCAGGCATGCAAAAAGTGCACTTGCCCAAGAAAAAGTATGGTTAAACGGAAGAAATGCAACTGTTCGATCTGCCGTCATCGCCCGGCAGGTTGCTATTGCATCGACGGCAACGTTCTTTTGAGAGAGCATAACGCCCTTGCTCTTGCCCGTTGTGCCGGAGGTATAAACGATAAATCCAAGGTCATCGGGCTTAACCTCGTCATCGAGATAATATTTCGCTCCGTTGTCAAGCTCATCATGTCCCATTTTGACAAGCTCATCAAAATCCTCGAGCTTGAGATAAAACGAAAGCTTGACATCGGGATTTTCTTTCATAAGCTGAATTGCAGGTTCAAAATCCCGGGCATAATAAATCGCGTCGCATCCGCTTCTTACCATGAGATCGACAAGATCTTCTTTCGGAAGCTTTGGGTCAAGCGGTATAGCGATCATATTTCCGCTGGCGATAGAATAAAAAGCCGCTATCCAGTAGTAGCTGTTTTCGCTGAGAATGGCGACCTTTTTACCCTTTAAACCAAGGGCGTAAAGATGCTGACCAAGTCCCGTTGTGTCATAAAAAACTTCATCAAAGGTCTTCTCACAGTATTCGCCATTCATATTCTTAAAGGCATACTGCTTGTTATGTTTGCCTTGCTTTGCGCCATATATAATAATATCCTTGACGGTGTCCATGTCGGGAATATTCCCGTATTTCCTGTATTTAACTTTTGCCTTCATTCTATTTCCTCCGTATTCACAGACATCTGTTTTTATTGGATTATCATGACAAGTACAATAGATTTTAACACAAATTACGGGTTTATTCAAGAGCTTCAAACGCTTGAAATCTTAATTTTTGATTAAGATTTTGTCATAGAAAATAAAAGCGCACCCACGTGTCCATACCGCATGGGTGCAAAAACTATAAGTTATGAATTGTATTTAAGAAAGAAAGAACCTATTTCACTGTTATTCTTTGTGATACCTCCGTTATTGTCCATAATCTTACATATATATTATACATTAAAACTACTATATTGCCGATACAGTTAAATTGTTATATAACTATTTGAAGAAAACATTTAATTTTAACCAACCTAAATTGATTTTTACGGGAATCTGTTATATAATACCTTAGTAGCAATCCGACTGACGGTAAATTTGAGAACGGAGGCGGTTGAATGATAAAAAATATTATATTTGATATGGGCGGAGTTCTGATTGATTTTAATCCGGTTCGTTCGGTCAGCAATCACTTTGCTCCCGAGGACAGAGACGCTGTTCTTGCGAATACCTTCCGTTCAAAAGAATGGGCGCTGATGGATAAGGGAGACCTTTCCGTTGAGGAAGCGCTGAATAAAATGAACAGCCGTTTGCCCGAGAGACTTAATGCCGAGGTACGCAAAATGGTGATTGAGCGTGAGACTGAAATGCCGCCGATCAACGAGATGTATCCGGTTGTTAAAGCTCTCAAGGAGAATGGGTACAAGATCTATCTTCTTTCAAATTGTCCCGATTGGTTTGACGATTTCAAAAAAAGTGTACCTGCGTTTGCCTTTTTCGACGGATTTATCATCTCGGCGCGCTATAATGAAATAAAACCGGTGGAGAAGATTTACAGAATTTTGTTTGATGAGTTTTCGCTGATTCCCGAAGAGTGTTTCTTCATTGACGATTCGCAGACGAATGTTGATATGGCCGAATATGTCGGAATGAAAGCTCATTGCTTCGGCGATCGTGATATTGAAAGACTTAAACAAGATATGAGAAACAACAACATAGTAATTTAATTAGAATTGGAGCTAAAAATGTCCTGTTTTACAAAAGCTCTGAAGGGTCTCGGTGAGTATCGCTCCCTGCTTTATAATGTGACAAACCGACGTTTGCCTGCGGGTGCGCTCGGACTGTCGCAGATTCACAAGGCGCACGTGATATCGGCGCTTTGCCAAGACCTTTCACCTCACAAAGCAATAGTTATAACGCCCGACGAAAGCTCGGCGAATAAGCTG
>ERZ780148.2517-NODE-2517-length-10442-cov-2.518244_pt1 | contig 10442 bp, 8 predicted proteins | sample MGYA00510984_ERZ780148 | MGnify/ENA primary metagenome ERZ780148 (study PRJEB29588, sample SAMEA2160902) | human gut metagenome | biome: human gut; feature: human-associated habitat; material: faeces | place: Denmark | collected 2008/2010 ...
TCCGTATCCGGGACTACCGATGAAGAGGAGGATGGCAGCAACCCGCTGGAGTTTAAGGTGGCGCTTATTTTTGCCGTACTTTTCGTGGTCTTTACAATAGCTACCCATTATACACTGATATATGCCGGAGAGGGTGGGCTCACCTTACTTTCTTTCGTATCCGGTTTCAGTGACATCACTCCGTTCATCCTGAACCTTCTGCAAGGTACGGGCAGCGTGCCCGCTTCGCTGATAACGGCCTGCACCATGCAGGCAATAGTAAGCAATATCGCCGTAAACATGTGTTACGCGCTCTTTTTCTCCGGTAAGCAGAGTCCGTTGCGCTCGTGGATATTGGGCGGCTTCGGCTGCGTCATTGGCGCCAACGTATTTTTGCTGCTCTTCTTCTATTTTCTGAATCTGACCATCATAAATAGTAGAGACTAGATCACCAATAGCACCCACTGCTTGAGATGCAGTTTGAAGCCATTTTTTCAGATTCCTCTGACGTTCTTTCTGTGCTTTCTCATCCGCTTTAGTAACTTTATTGATAGCATCTATTTCCGCTTCTGCTTCTTGCTGGGAAAGGTCCGCTTTCAATTTCTGTAACTGCTCTGCAATCTTTGCCCTATCCTCTGCGCTCAAATTTTCGTTTCGAAGCTCCAACTCCAACGCATCAATTGCAGCTTCGGTTGTTTTACGTACATAATCTAATTTTAACTGATACTCAAGTTCTGCATACTCTTGCTGGGTTATTTCCTTAGAAGCTAACTGTTTTTTAAGAGCAAGCGTATCCATAACATATGCAGCATCCCGGATTTCCTGCTCATGCGCTGCATTCTCTGCTATTAATTGCACCTGATCGGATGCATGTCTTTCGTAAAGTTCTTGTTTCTTTTTTGCATATTTGTCGTCAATGAGAAAAACATCTTCACCTGTTTTCTCTGCTGCATCAATTTCTGCTTCACGTTGCAACTCCAACTGGTGCAATTTCAAATCAAGTTCTTCCTGGGACCCCTTTTTTACAACAGCAAGAGCGTTCTCAACATCTTTCTTTTCACGGTCAGAATTATACTTAATAGAGAATTCATCTAATTTATCCTGCATTTCTTTCGCCAAATTCTGACGAGTAGCAATTTCCTCTTTGCTATTACCCTTGACGGCAGCAATCTTCTTTGAGTAAGCAACACCAATTTTAGCAAGTTCTTTCTCCAGTCCCTCATCCATAAGAGCTAGTTCTGATTCCTGATAAGTTTCATGAATTTTCAGCTTCTCTTTGAGAGCTTTTTCCTGTTCACGTTTTTCTTTATCAGTAAGGACTGTTATACCTGAACCATTTTTGTCGTTACCCTTTGGACGGAACTTTTCTGCAATCACATCAAGTCCACGATTAAACTCATCGCTAGATGCTATTTTAAATAAGTTTTTAGAAAATTCCAACTGAGCCTTATCCGCTTTTTCTGCTTCCGATGTGTAATAGCCAAACATTTTAGCAGCACCATTCTTTATCCAAGACATATCTTCAAACTCTGATGTTGCATATTGAGCACGAGTTTTCATCCGTTTTAAAGCTTCTCTCTCTTGGGCCGTTACTTCAATACGTTTATTTTTCATTTGAATAACAGCTTTTGTGTATGCTTGTTCCTCTGTATCACCAGCATCAATAAGCCTCTTATATTCTGCCTGAAAATCTTTTTCTACTTCCAATAACTTTTTGTTCGCATCTTTTTTTGCAAGTGTTCTAAAATTATAATCTATCTTTTCTATTTTTTCTTCAGGAGATTTCAAATCATTGGCGATACCTCTTATTTTATCAGCCATCCAATTAAGAAACTCCTTAGCAGGTCCCGTTGACTCGGAGAAAGAAAGCATAAACGCTTCCCATGCTGAAGATAAGTTAGCAAGAGCTCCATGAACATTATCTCCCATCGTGTGAGCCATATCGCCCAATTCACGTTCTACACCAGTAATCTGTTCTCTAAGTGGTAATATTTTATCAACAGCGGTGAGAAAGGCATTAAAAGCGGCAACACTACGCTTATCAGTTAATTCAAGAGTAGTATTCAAGTCTACCCCTTTTTCTTTTAGCGATTTCAATCCTTCAACTAACTCAGGCAATGTTTTAACGGGCTTACCTAACGCCTTTGCCAGCTTTCCATTACTATCAGCTAAATTTAGAAAAACATTACGGGTAGCAGTAGCAGCCATTGAAGCATCAAAGCCGGCATCCGATAATTTACCCAACAAAGCCAAAGTATCTTCAATACTGAAATTAAAGGCTTTTGCAACCGGTCCAACAATTGGTAATGCAGTAGCGAGATATGAAAACGACAATGCGCTTTTGGTTGTTGCGACAGCCATCGCAGACACATATCTTTCAGTTTCTCTTGTATCAGCATTAAACATACGAAGAGAAGCACCTGCCAATGAAGCCGCATCTGCTAATTCTGCCCCGGTAGCTTGTGCAAATTTTAGAACGTGCTCTGTTGCATCTAATATTTCTTTTCGAGTAAAACCTAGTTTAGCAAGTTCTATTTGCAAATCCGTAGCTTCGGATGCAGTGTATTTCGTTGTAGCACCCAAACGTTGAGCATCCGCAGTTAACTCCTTCACTTTATCAGAAGTGGTTCCTAATATTGCAGCAAGCCTACTATTAGCTAATTCAAATTTAACAATATCACCTACTCCTTCACGCAGTTTTGTAAATAAAGCAACAACTCCACTAACAACAGCTTGTGCACCAATATATCCAGCTGCCCACCCTTTTAAACCAGCACCAACTTTACTTAACCCAGGAGCAAGCTCTGTATTAAGCATCCTACCGGCATTCCGGGCAATAACACCCATATTCTGCATGGATTTATTACCGTTCTGTATTTCAATCCATGCCGCCTTTACTTCTTCCCGATATGCACCAATGGTCATTTTCTGTTGACTATATCGATCGGAATTTCGCTTTATGTAATCAGTGTTGATTCCAATAGTAGAATTAAGACGGGCAAGTGTACGAATATAGTTTTCATCCGTATCTTTCAAAACATCAACAGCCTTTTGTAGCTGCTTATTCATTTCCTTTGCTTGTGAACGGCTATGCACTTCCTGATTAGTCAAGGTAATAGCAGTTCTGATAAGTTTTAAACGTTCTTCTTCAGATAAAACAGCTTTCTTACGAGTAGTATTACCGGCATTCTGCGCTTTTGTCAAGTTAGCTTCCGCTTTAACAGCCTTTTCCAAGGACGCAGCATTATCCGAGTTTGCCTTGGTTAGTTTCTTCAATTCAGCAGCAGATAATTTCTCTACATTTAGCTTTTCCTCTATCTTCTTACTGACAGTTTGAGTTATTTCAGACTGTTTTCTAAGAGCCTCGGTTAATTCAGCAGATGCAGAGCCAGCCGTTTTTGCTTGGGTATTATAAAGATTACTCAACTTTTCAAGATCAGCAACGCCTTCTACATTTAGTTTCAAACCTTTTGCTAATTCTTTGGCCGCATTAACATAATCAGCCCTCACACGCTCAATAGTATTATCAAGCTCCACCAATTTCTGCAAATCGTTCTCATCAACGAAATCTTTTAATTTTAAATCTGCCATAATTACAGGTAATGTCTATATTCAACAATCTTTCCTTTTATCTCAACTCCAAGTTTATCAAAAGCATAGGTACCATCTTCTTTCTGATAAACAACATACATGCAACCATCCAAGACAGCTGCTTTCTTTGCAAGATCACTGATACGTTCCAGTTCACTCTGCATCTTTTTTATTTCGCAACTACAAGCCATTTTCTACCGATATCCACATTCTGAAAAGAAACGTTCCATCCAGGGACGGAGATACATAATATTAAAGTACTCTTTAGCTGTATCACCAATGCCTAAAATCTGCTCACCGTATTTCTTCTCAATAGAACTACCGTCCGTAAATCCTTTCGTTGAGAATCGAAGCCCGGAATCAATTCTATCGGCAGTTATGCTATCATAGAAAGTACCAGTAATAAAGAGGTTAGGTACCTCAACCGGACGCGGTGGCAAATAAAGCATCTCACTTCTAAGAGGTGGAGTTATCCTCTCCTTCCATCGTTTATATTGTTCCGCACGGTTCTGCCAGGGACCGGGCTCGTTAAAATAGGTGTCAGTATCATAATCAGGATTCAATAGATGTTCGGTACCGTCCAAGCCGGAATATAATTGTTCCTGAATACAATCAACGAGCACATTCTTATGTTCTTCCATACACCTAATACATTCCTCTTCAAACCCGGATGCAATGGAATGAATAACTCTATGTAATTCATCAAAATCTGCCATACAGTAAAAATATAACGGGCCGGGCTGTAATCACACCCCAGCCCGTCGGTTACTTAGTTATCGCATCGTACACTTCCGAGAGCTTCTTCTTGCGGTCAGCTTCCTTCAGTTCCTGCCACACGACTTTAATGTGCGCATTAATAAACTCTTCCTTCGTCATGCCCTTCACAGCAACCTCGACGAACGTAACATTATCTACCTTCATGACACCTGCTCAATACCTCTGATTCCTTTTTCATACAATACAGAAGGAGCTTTCAACGAAGGAACCGCCCCAGCTTTAGGAACAATGGTAATGATACCATCCGAATATGTAGCAGAAGTTACGTTATTCATAACTTCAGCAGCACCATCAGCAATAAGACTGCCAAATTCTTCTGTACGGTCATAACCACCAACAACTTCAACTATTTTGTAAGTATTTTCGGCCTCCAACTTTTGAAACACAACATCAACCAAGCCTTTAACGAAATTCTTGGGATTGAAGTCTAACTGCACGTAGTCAAAGTGCAATTGGCTGTCTTCCACATCTTCATGTGAAAAACTAACAGTCATCGCAGACTTAGCACTACTGGTCGGGTACTGTGTCACGGTCGGATAAACAGTAGACATCGGAATACCGGCAAGGATATCAGTGTCATCATTATAACCGATCAACATATTATCCTGATTCCAAAAGTAAACGTCCCATCCTTTATTGGCACATTTCAGAAGCTGGGCATTCAAAACCTCATCAAATTTCTTCAAAGTGCGTTTGTTGGCGCAATGGAGAAAAACAATATTGCCCCGGAGTACATTCAGGGAATGCTCAATATCACTTCTGTTCCCATGCTGGTAGTCATTGTTGCTGCTGGACTGGTGGGCGGCCTGATTGGCGGATTTATCGGCCAGAAAGCATTGAAAAAACATTTCATCAAGGCTGGACTCGTTTCTGTAAAATAACAAGAACAGCCCCCTGAAAATCCATCATACAAACGCAGGCAAACGGGCTGCCTGATTTCAGAGCGCGGGGCTGGAAGTAGTCCCGCGCTCTGCTGTTGATAAGGAGGCATCAGAATGGATGAAACACAAATCAAACAAATTATTGAGCGACAGCCCCTTCATGGAACTGCGCTTCTGGACCCGCGCTGCAAAATTCTTCTCTTAGTCTGTATCGGTTTTGTCAGTTATTTTCTGGCCGGAGAAGTGGTCAGCTTTGCGCTCATGCTGGTTTATGGGCTGTTCATTGCCTTAGGTAATGGCGGAAAATGGGCCGCAAAAATGATAATAACTTATATCGTTGTGGCTTATCTTAATGCCTTGCTTCGCTATGTGCAAGTTCCAGTTTTGAGCGTGATTATGAGCGTATTTGGCGTGACCGTTCTGAAACTGATTCCCATTGTAATGATGGGGCTCTGGATATTGCGGACCACTTATATGGATGACTTGATGGTAGCCCTCCAAAGAATGCGGCTGCCGCAGGCAGTTACGATTCCGCTTGTGGTCATGTTCCGTTATATTCCTACCCTACGGATTGAATATCGGCAAATCCGAAGCACAATGGATATTCGCGGTATCAGCGATACAGTGTGGAAGCGGGTATGTCACCCATTAGCAACCATAGAGTACATTTTGATACCGTTGCTGATGCGCTGCTTGAAAGTTACCGATGAACTGGCGGCCTCCGGCACAACGCGTGGTCTGGAATTGGAATGTAAGCGGTATGCACTGCGCCCGATTCGTTTTGCATGGCCGGAAATTGTGGTATCACTGCTTGGTATCCTCTTTTTGGTCGGACTGCTTTTTATTGACCAGACCCAAATCGGCAAAATCATTTTATGGAGGGTATGACGATGATCTCATTCCAGAATTTCAGCTTTCGTTATGAAGAAAGCAAAGATTTTACCCTCCGCGGCATTGACATGACTGTACGGACCGGCGAGTTTATTCTTCTGACCGGGCGAAGTGGCTGCGGCAAGACAACGTTGATTCGTTCCCTCAATGGACTTATTCCACATTTTTTCCCCGGTGAAATTAAAGGCGATCTGCTTATGGATGGACATTCGCTTTTGGAAATGAAGCCCTCCGAACTGGCCGGACAGGTAGGAACTGTCTTTCAAGACCCACGCTCACAGTTTTTTATGACCGATACCACACGAGAATTGGCGTTCGGCTGTGAAAATCTCGGACTGGCCCGTGAGGAAACCATTGACCGGATTGCACGAGCAGCCAAAGAATTGGAGTTGGTCGAATACCTGAATCGAAGTATTTTTGCGTTATCCAGCGGAGAAAAACAGCAGATTGCGATTGGCTCTGTTTATGCGCTTGCCCCAAAGGTCTACATCTTTGATGAACCATCGGCCAATCTGGACTATGCCGCCACCAAACGGCTTGCTGAAATCATGGAAAAGCTCAAGAGTGCCGGCTATACCATTTTTGTAGTAGAACACCGCTTTTACTATCTGCGAGATTTGATTGACAGAGCTTTTCTGATACAGAATGGAAAAATTGAGCATGAGTTTACAAGGGAACAGTTTTGCTCTTTGCCCGAAGAAACACGAATTTCTTATGGTCTGCGAACCGCATACCCGGAACGTGATGCAGAGCATTATCAGGAAAAGCCGCATTCTCAAAATACAACGCACTTACTAGAAGTCCACGATTTAGGCTTTGCCTACAAGAAAGGTCCAGAAGTATTCCAAAATGTCAGCTTTGAAGCTCATTCGGGGGACGTGATAGGCATTTTAGGCCATAATGGTGCCGGAAAAACAACGCTCCTGTCTATTCTGACTGGCCTGTTGAAACAGCGGCATGGAGAAGTTCGTCTTGATGGAAAAAAGCTCACACCCCGGCAGCGGCGGTCACTTTCCTATCTTGTTATGCAGGATACAGACTATCAACTCTTTGCCAGCAGCGTGGAAGAAGAACTTTCCCTTGGAATGCAGGAAGATTGCAAAGAAAAAATAGATGCGGTATTGAACGCATTGGAGCTGTCGGACTATCGGGAAAGACACCCAGCATCGCTTTCAGGCGGTCAAAAACAACGGGTTACCATTGGAGTGGCAATCGTAAAGGACAGCCTCGTAATCTACTTCGACGAGCCCACCAGCGGCTTGGATTATGATTCTATGGTGCGTGTCAGCAAGCTGATTGAACAACTTTCCGATTCCGGGGTAATCGTGTTCGTGGTTTCTCATGATTTTGAATTTATTGTCCGTACCTGCACAGAGGTTGTGCAGCTGGATGATGATGGAACAATTCAAAATCAGCAGTTATCGCCAACGGTTTTGAAATCTCTTTCTGAAAAATATTTCACATGATAGGAGGTTGGACTTATGTTCCAAAAAGTATTTGAATATGCCGGACCTCATAAAAAAGGCCTCTATGTTGCAACAGCCATCGTGCTGGTCAGTGTTCTGCTGGGTGTTTTTCCCTTTGTGCTGGCATATCAGGTAATTGCACCGCTGGTCATGGGGGAGGCAATCACTGCTTCCTTTATCATCCAGCATGTCATACTGGTCTTGGTATGTCTAGTGCTGCAAGCTCTTTTCTATGGCTGGGGCCTGAATCTCTCTCATAAAGCAGCTTATGACACGCTGCTCCGTCTGCGGACGGCTCTGCAAAAACGGTTTGAAAAACTGCCGCTGGGTGTTATTCAGGACAAAGGCACTGGCACCGTGAAAAAGCTGTTCGTGGACGATGTAGACAGTCTGGAAGTTCTGCTGGCACACTCTATGCCGGAGGGCATCGCCAACCTGATGGTTCCCATTGCAGTTTATGTGGCAATGTTCTTTGTAGACTGGAAGCTGGCACTGTTATCTTTGGCATCCATTCCGCTTAGCTTAGTTGCCATGATGACGATGTATTCCGTTGGTATGAAGAAAATGGGACCTTACTATATGGCCGGGCAAAAGATGAACAATACCATTATTGAGTACATCAACGGTATGGAAGTCGTCAAGGTTTTCAATAAAGACGCAGATTCTTACGAACGGTTCCGCAAAGATATATCAGATTATCGGAACTATACACTGGCATGGTATAGGGCGGCATGGCCGTGGATGGCGATTTACAGCAGCCTGCTTCCTTGTACCATCATCCTGACCCTGCCTGTGGGTGCATGGTTTGTCCTCTGCGGCTGGTCGGCTCTGCCCAATTTGATTTTGGTGCTGTGTCTTTCTTTGAGTATCGGTATGCCGCTGCTGAAATCTCTTGGCTTTCTGCCAACCATGCCCCAGCTCAACTATAAAATCTCCGCATTGGAGCAGGTGTTGGATGCGCCGGAACTTCAGCAGACGAATGATAGATTCCATGGAATAGATGACACCATTACTTACGACCATGTTTCTTTCGCTTACCAGACAACACAGCCCGGCCCGGATGGAAAGCCCGCGGTGGTTGAGGATGAAGTTCTCCATGATATTTCCTTTACGGCAAAGGCTGGACAAAAAACTGCTCTTGTCGGTGAATCTGGCTCCGGCAAGAGTACCTTGGCAAAACTGCTGATTCACTATTATGACCCGCAAAAGGGCAGCATTTCCATCGGCGGACAGAAACTTTGCGATATGAGCCTTGAAGCATTGAACAGTCGTATCTCCTATGTGGCGCAGGATCTGTATTTGTTTAATACTTCTCTGCTGGAAAACATCCGGCTCGGTCGGTTGACTGCAACGGATGAAGAAGTAATAGAGGCCGCAAAGAAAGCTCAGTGCATGGAGTTCATTGAAAAACTTCCGCAGGGCATTCACTCCATGGCAGGCGATGCCGGAAAAATGCTCTCCGGCGGTCAGCGTCAGCGTATTTCTCTGGCGCGAGCAATCTTAAAGGATGCCCCCATTGTGGTTCTTGATGAAGCAACAGCCTATGCTGACCCCGAAAATGAAGAAAAGATGGAAGCAGCCATTGCAGAACTTGTAAAAGGCAAGACCCTCGTGGTGATTGCTCACAAACTGCCCGCCATTATGAATGCCGATCAAATTTGTGTCATCGACCACGGAAAATTGGTAGCAGCGGGTAAGCATCAGGATTTGATTCGCTCCTGCCCTGAATATCAGAAATTGTGGAAAGCCGCACAGGACAGTGCCGAATGGAAAGTACACACTGCAAAGGAGGGAGCCTAAATGTTTGCGATGTTTTCAAGAATTTTGAAACTCTCCGGCCGTTATAAAGGCCGTATTCAAGGTGCATTCGTTTGTGCGTTTTTGGAATCCATTTTGTCAAAAATGCCAATTGTTCTTGCCTTTGTAGTTTTAAGCCGCTTTGCAGCTGACACACTGACCAGCCAGACTTGCCTTTATATCGGCCTTGGACTTGCCGCAGCAGTGTTGGTGCAAATGCTTGTTCATTACCTCAGCGACAGCCTGCAAAGTGCCGCAGGATATTTGATGTTTGCGGATAAACGCATGGAACTGGGCAGCCATCTGCGGAAACTTCCGATGGGCTATTTTACTTCCGGCAACATTGGCAAAATCAGCTCTGTTCTTAGCACGGATATGGTATTCATTGAAGAAGTCGCTATGAGTACGCTGGGCAACATGATGGGCTATCTGCTGTCCTCCTTGATTCTGCTGGTATTCATGTTTTATTTGAACGTACAGCTTGGTTTGATTGCTGCCGCCGTCACGGTTCTGGCATGGCTGGTGTCAAAAGGAATGAACAAGGTTTCCCTGCGGGAAGCCGCAGAGCGGCAGGAGCAGAGCGAACGGCTGACGGACGCGGTGCTGTCCTTTGTGGAGGGCATCGGGGTCATCAAGAGCTATAACCTGCTGGGCGAGAAGTCGGAAGAACTGACCGACAATTTCAAGCGGTCCAGAAATACATCCCTCGCCTTTGAACGGAAGATGACCCCGTGGACCATGGGGTTGAATGTCCTTTATGGAATCGGGATTGCCGCGATTTTTGGCCTGTCGGTCTTTCTGGAGCGGAGCGGTGTCCTTTCTCTGGCCTATGTGCTGGGCGTCCTCCTGTTCGTCTTTGACCTGTTCGGGCCGCTCAAGGCGCTTTATGGCGAGGCGTCCCGCCTGACCGTGATGAACGCCGCCCTGGACCGCATTGAGGCTGTATTGGATGAGCCGGAGCTCCCGGACACAGGGAAACAGCATATTCCGGCTCAGGCACAGCCCGGCCAGCCAGAGGTGCGGTTTCATGATGTGGCCTTTGCCTACCAGGACAAGGAGG
>ERZ780148.2528-NODE-2528-length-10405-cov-2.589372_pt1 | contig 10405 bp, 8 predicted proteins | sample MGYA00510984_ERZ780148 | MGnify/ENA primary metagenome ERZ780148 (study PRJEB29588, sample SAMEA2160902) | human gut metagenome | biome: human gut; feature: human-associated habitat; material: faeces | place: Denmark | collected 2008/2010 ...
AACAGATTTTTGATAAAATACAATATATTTTCAAAAATATCTAAATATCAGAATATTAATATTAGCTGCATTGCCGGTAAAGGTATATGATCAAAAGCGTCAGCTTTATCGCTTTAAAGTGTTGACTTTAGCTTGCATCTATGTTACAATGCAATTGATATTACTGATATATTGCTTGGCGAATAACTGAATTGCGCGAGTGTAAAGAACATCCCTGTAAAAAGCAGAATAAGCTCCAATGAAATTGCTCTGTCATAGTTAATAGAACTATGACAACACAATGACAACGGGAATTATGATACATCATAATTCTTGGATAATCTGAATAATTCCAATAGCCCAAGCCAAATCTCTTATACAAAATTGTTTAAGTCGTGGCTTTGCGGAGCGAGTGGGAGTAAATTCACACCCGTGAAAAAGCCTTATTTTACTGGGCTTTTGCCGATTGTATATGCTTTTTGGCAACAAAATGGCAACATTATTTGAATTATTGTAAAAGTAAAGAGCTATCAGATTTTTGAAAGTCTGATAGCTCATTTTTTTATAATAAATTAAGTATCATAATACATTAAACAAAACGAAAATCCGAAGGGTAACAATTCCTTCGGATTTATTTTGTCAGTTCTGCAGTGATTTCACCAAGCACGGAAAATTGTTCTTTTGTAATTTGTTTGACCGTTTGAGCATTTTTTATGTGATAAGCGTTTATCAACGCTCTGACAGTATTGCTTTGTGATTCCGATAGCCCCTGAGTTGAAATCGTTCCTTGCTTTTCCATTTCCAAAAGTGTATCCATGGAAACATTGAAAAAGCTTGCAATTTGACGCAGGATTTCAATCGAAGGAGTTGAGCCGTTTGATTCATATTTGCTTACGGTTGCTTCCGAAACGTTGATAATCTCCCCTAGCTTTTTTTGAGTTATTTTACGTTCTATACGCAACGATTTTATTTTCATGCCTAAATCATACATAAAAACACCCCATCTTCTTTACAAGAAGATTATACCCCGAACGACTTGCAGTTATCGAAAGTTTATGATATAATACTTTCGTTATTGGAAAGTATTTTCTTCTAAATTATCATTGTATGCAAGTTGAGGGATCAAAATGGCAAATAAAAACGGCAATTTATCAGCTGCAAAAAATGCAAAGAAAGATGAATTCTATACGCAATTATCGGATATAGAAAATGAACTTTGGCATTACAGGGATCATTTTAAAAACAAAACAGTATTCTGCAACTGTGACGACCCGTATGAAAGCAATTTCGTAAAATATTTTGCGATGAATTTTAATACCTTGGGGCTGAAAAAGCTTATTGCAACCTGCTATGCCTCCTCTCCTGTAATGTACACTCAGATTACTTTCTTTGGTGAGGAAGAAATTCTTTATGAAGACACCAACAAAAAGCCATATGTAATTGAAATTTCCGAGGTTACGGACGAGAACGGCGACGGTGCAGTTGACTTGACGGATTTTGAGTTGATTTTGAAGAAAAACAAACCGAGATTACTAAACGGTAACGGAGACTTTCGCTCCGATGAATGTATAGAGCTTTTGAAGGAAGCCGATATTGTTGTTACCAATCCCCCGTTTTCGCTTTTCAGGGAATATGTCGCACAGCTCATTGAATATAATAAAAGGTTTCTTATTATCGGGAATCAAAATGCAATAACTTACAAAGAGATTTTTCCCTTAATAAAAGAGAACAAGATGTGGCTTGGCTTTAAATGCGGTGACATGGCATTTACCGTTCCTGAATCCTATGAAGCAAGAGAAACAAGATTTTGGGTTGATGAAACAGGTCAAAAGTGGAGAAGCTTTGGAAATATATGTTGGTACACTAATTTAGACCATAGCAAGAGACATGAGGATTTAATCCTTTATAGAAGCTATTCAGAAGAAGAATATCCTAAATATGATAATTACGACGCTATTGAAGTGGGCAAAACATCCGAGATACCTTGTGACTATGACGGTGCAATGGGAGTACCTATTACTTTCTTAGATAAATATAATCCACAGCAATTTGAAATTTTAGATGCGAGAAAATTCGCATTGTTTGACAAGCAGAGAAACAAAAATACATACTTAATAAAAGATGCTGATGGTGCAATTAACGGTAAGCCCAAATATGCAAGAATTTTAATAAGAAAGAAGGAAAACTAATGGAAATCAGACTTGAAGAACATACAATAGGCGAGCTGTTTGAAGGCTATAAAGACAATGAGGAAAACGGTGTTGTTGCATTCGGCGGCAAGCTGAATGTCAGGCCCGCTTTTCAGCGTGAATTTGTTTACAAAGATAAGGAGCGGAATGCTGTTATTGAAACCGTTATGAAAGACTTCCCTTTAAACGTCATGTACTGGTGTGAAGATGAAAACGGAAATTACGAGCTTCTTGACGGCCAACAGAGAACTATAAGCATATGTCGGTACTGCGATAATAAATTTTCTCTTAACAACAGAACTTTTGATAATCTCACAGAAACCGAGAAAACGCAAATACTTGAATATAGGCTGATGATTTACATATGTACGGGAAACGATAAAGAAAAGCTTGATTGGTTTAAAACCATAAATATTGCAGGAGTTAAGCTTGCCGATCAGGAATTGCGAAACGCTATTTATACAGGCACATGGCTTGCAGATGCAAAGCGTTATTTTTCAAAGAACGGTTGTGCGGCATACCGCATCGGAAGCCCTTACCTAAGCGGAGATATGATACGCCAGGACTATCTGGAAAAGGCGATCAAATGGATTGCCGCAAGAGAGAATAAGTGCATTGAGGCATATATGTCCGAGCATCAGCATGATTCCAATGCCTCCGCATTGTGGATTTATTTTCAGAATGTGATTTCATGGGTACAGACTATTTTCCCAAAATATCGCAAGGAAATGAAGGGACTTGAGTGGGGATTGCTTTATAATGAGTTTGGAAATAATTCTTATGACCCCAAAGCTTTTGAAGCCAGAATAACGGAGCTCATGGCGGACGATGACGTTACATCCAAAAAGGGCATATATGAATATCTTCTGAGTGGTAATGAGAAATCACTCAATATCAGAGCTTTCACAGACGCTCAAAAAACCACCGCCTATGCAAAGCAAAACGGCATTTGTCCAATTTGTAAAAGGCATTTTGAGCCGTATCAGATGCATGCCGACCATATCACCCCATGGCACTCAGGAGGTAAAACTGTTCCCGACAACTTGCAAATGCTTTGCAGGGATTGCAATTTAAAAAAGTCGGGGCAGGAATAAAGCATCATTCAATGAATTTAACAAAGCAAAAAGGCATTACCGTCTACAAAATCGGTAATGCTTTTTTGTTGATATTTGGTTTTCTGTTTAAATTGAAAAGCTCTTTTGTATTTACAGCTTTGTGAAATACCATAGAAAGGTATAATCATTAAAGTCAAAACTGTCACCGTTATCGTCTACAACATAGATGCCGTCAATGATGTAGGAATACTCATACTCTGCTCCGACCTTGAAATTCCCCTCTTTCGGAATGTGATGGCACCTGCTTATATAAATATCGTTAAGCCTGCGGTCGTCTGTCATCTCATTATCCGTCAGCGGGTCAATTCCGCTCGCGAGCTTATCAATGTGCATTTTTACTCTTTGCATTTTTTCAAGCTCTGTCATTTTCATTCTCCTTTATTTTTGTTTTCGATCATAAAACTGTTTGTGATTAAATAAACCGACAAGGACTTAATAATTTATCGCTGCCGATCTGATGCTTGCAACAAAAATTCACACATTTTAGGCGCTATAGCATTTGAATTTTAATTAAATATATAGTATAATTAAGGCAATTCGTATACCTCAACTGTGCGATATTAACTTAACTCATATAAAACAAAAGGAAGATTCTTATGGGACATTACAATTTGCTCATTATATGTTATTGCATAATATTTACGGCATTTAATTTCGGTGCTTTTCTGACCTGCTATCTTTTCGGCTTTACATATGACCGCGATCTGAGAAAGAACGATAACAGGGTATTTCTGGCACCGTTTGCACGTTTCTTTTTCTATTTCAAAGGAATTCAAAGCAGCTCAAGGTCACGGCCGACAAAGCTTTGCGGCGGAGCCGAGATATTTGCCTTTTTATATTTCATAGTTATGGAAATCGCAAACATTCTTATCGCAAAAATCTTCAATGATTTTGTTCTGTCGTGCCGTGTTTCGATTGTTCTATTCGCAATAACACTGATTGTTATGCTCGTCCTCACTGCCGTTGTCAGAAAAAAAATCAAGGCTCAGTCCGCACAAGCCGATATTATGGAGCTTAACGAATATCTGACTCCGAAAGAAACTATTGACATAAACAACGATAAAAAAATCGATAATTTCCTTGCCGAGCCTCACGAAAAGCCCAACGAAGAACTTAATCCGCTGAATCTGATTGATGAAGAAAACTTTGAAAGCGAAACAGCTGATGTTTCACAGGGTATGGAAGCCGTAAATCAAATGAAAGAGCATATAATTGTTGATGACGCTAATGAGAATAAAATTGTCGAGAACATTCTTTCCTCTCAAACGGAAACGGAAGAATCCGAAAGCCGTGAAACCGCAGATTATAAAGAAGGAATGAAAAAAATCAGCGAAATGAGAGAAAATCCGATAGACAACGATTTTTAATTCTTTGACGCAATTCCAAGGTTTTCCAACAAGCTGATATCCGAGGTGTTTACATATCCGTCGCCGTTTGCATCGGCAAGCATCAAAGCAAGCTTATCCGTATTCATGCCGCCCTCGACGCAAGCCGCTTCAACAGCGTCCATTCCGTCGAGATTTCCGTCAAGATTCACGTCTCCCCTTATGACAATTTCAAATTTATCCACGCAACTGCCGTTATAAATAAGACGGCAGTTCTCTTTTTCTATAAAAAAGCCGTCGGCAACGGAAATGTTGTTCTTATCGGAAACAATCAAATAAGATGAATACCTTGCGTCTCCCTTCAAAAACGGGTTAATTTCATCAAAGCCGTTGCTGTTATAGCTCAGGTACTTGACCTCGCCGCCGTTCATATAAACCGTTGCAATATTCTGAGATGAAGTCACATAGAAATATAGATTTTCGTCATCGGGATGTCCTGCTGTTATGGGCGCATTTTCTATGCTGTTTTGATAAACACGTTCAAAGTCGCTCAAGGAAACCGTCAGTTTTGAAACACTGTCACCGTTGCTGTTATGAATTCCCGCAAACTCTGTCTTGCAATTATTGCCGTTTCCGATGTCATCCGCGCCGGTGCCTGCAATCGCCTTGACACTGCCGCCGTTAATTACTACTGTACCGCCGTTTCCGCCGGAACCGCCGCCGATACCTGCTCCTTCGTTGCCGCCTATTGCCGTAACAGTGCCGCCGTTAATTGTAACAGTGCCGCCGCTGCAGAGGAAACCGCCGCCGATACCTGCGGCATAAAGACCGCCGACAGCAACTACAGTGCCGCCGTTTATAGTTATCGTTCCGCCTTTTCCCGAAGAGCCTCCCCCGATACCTGCGCTGTAACCGTCGGTGCCGCCCGTTGCATATATTGTTCCCGAATTGATAGTCAGTGTTCCGTTTGATTTTCCGCTTCCTCCGCCGATACCTGCCTCCAGCTCGCTTTCGGCATAGAGTATGCCGTCACCGTTTATCATGGCTGAAGCCTTTACGGCAATGTCCAGTCCGGCTCTGTACGTTCCTGATTTGAGGTGATTTTCGCCGCTAACGGTTATCACCGCACTTGCGGTCTTTAAGACACACAGAGCATAATCGTTTTCGCCCTTTCTTGCAATATTGATGTTCTTAATCTCAACATTCTGCTCACCGGAAGTAATTGATATGCTTCTTTCGAGTGCTTTCTGCGGATTTTGTTGGGTAACGGTATAACCGACGGCATTCACTTCCGAAACAAGCTTTCCGTTTTCATCATAGCCAGAAACGCCGTCCGAACCGATTTTAACATCTCCGTAATCAAGATAGAACACAGTTCGATCTTCCACTGCCTTTACAGAAGAGTTCAACGGCAGAACTGCTAAGCACAATATCAATATACACAGGATAACCTTTTTCAAAATCAATCACCGTCCCTTTTAAAAGCAAACGGCACCTTTGAGGGGTGCCGTTTTGTGTTAGTCTATACTGAAAATGTTTCCGAGTGCTTCGCCCGCCGTCTCGAACCACGGGTCTTTGTTCTCGTCAATTATCGGGTGAAAACCGCCTGCGCTGACTCCATCATCCATGATATTCTCAACTATCGAAAACTTTTCAATCTTTATCTCAGGTTTTTCGTATCTCATTTTTTTGCCCCCGGTTTCGTAAAGTATGAAATTATTTCGTTGATAATTTCTATCAGCTTCGAGAATACTGTCTTGAGTATTTCAAGCGGACTCTTCTCTGTCGGCTCGTCCTCTATCGTCGGTGCTTCCGCGTCGCTGTTGAGATCTGTCAGATCGTAGCTTTCTGCACCGAGAGTTACTATTTCATCGCCTGCCGATGAGGTTCCCGCTGTCACGTCAAACTGTCTCACCGTGCCGTAATGAACTTCGTTATTTGCATCAATTACATACGTCCTTGCCCATACCGTGTTTGCACCATGAAGATCAACGCTGACCTCGAGCAAGCCCGTAAGTGCATTTGCCGATTTTAAAGCCGCCTTTTTCTCAACATTGTCGTTGTCTGTTGTGAGCATTCCTGCATTTGCCGCTTCCGTCGTGTAAATCACGCCGTGTCCCTTAATTGATTCGCATGATGATGCTACGCTGTGCTCGGCAAGCAGTGAATAGCTGCCGTTGTCGTTAAGTCGGCAATCAACAACTCTTGATGCAATTACAGCTTGATTTCTCATTGCGTAATACTCCTGCTGAGTTGCATATACCGGAGTAAACTTACTGCTCTTTGTCTGGAAGTATCTGTATGTTGTGTACGTTCCGACATTCTCGCCCGTCTCCGCATCAAGCCAATATACGAAGTACATCTTCTGTCCGTTCTCCGTTATCGTCATCGGAGCCTTGATCGTTGCGATGTAGTAGTTCTTTGACTTCGCCTCATTGTATACCGGCGGATTTGCCGCTGCATACTTCTCACATTCGGATTTGATATATGCATTATTTGCTGCCGAATATGAATTGCAACTGAATTCAACCGCATATGCCTTGGCAGTCGTTGTGTAGCTGTAACCGCACTCTGAACACGTATATGAATATCCGTTATCGGTCTTTACATATACAAGCTTATGCTTTTCGGGTGCTTTCTTGTAGCCGCAGTCATTACATACGTACTGATGCTGCTTTCCGTCAAGAATATCGCATCTGTAATCATGCGCTGTCTTGCTGTACTGTGCATAATATGCGATGTCGTCCTTTACCGCCGAAATCTCCGGAGTCCAGCCGCTGAACGTGTACTCGTAATTGTCGTCCTTTGACTTTGTCGGCGTAGCTCCGTTATATGTCGGTGTGGTGTTGTATTCCCACTTGCTCTCCTGAAGAACATCATCTCCGTTCTTGAAGGTTACAGTGTAGGACTTGATTGACCATTGAGCGGTGAATTTAACCGTCTTTGTGTAATCCCAATTGAACTGAGCATCTGTGTTATATGTAGCACCGTCGGCATCACATACCCAGCCCGTGAAGGTGTATCCCTCTCTTGTCGGCTCTGCAATTGTTGTTCCGTCAACCGAACCGACGGAATACTTCGACTGATAATATGCCGAAGTGTTTTTAACTGTCGAAGAACCGTTAAAGCTGCCGCCGTTCGGGTCATAGCTTGCTGTATATGAATTCGGCATATAAACGAATTTCCATTGAAGATTACCGCCGCCGGCACACTTTACAAAATAGTTTTTATCGGCTTTCACGGTTCCTGTTGAAATTACTCCTGTTTCATCGGAAACAGTATAGCCGCTCAGGGTATAGCCCGTAATATCATTATACGGAACAGAAACATCTTCGCCGCCTGTGAAGCTCTTAACGTTCGAACTTGTGCCGATGATCGGAGATTCGGAATTTCCGTTATAGTCCGCTCCGCCTGCCGCATCACGAATATACGAGGTTGTAACCGTGCCGGACACTCTTTCAAGTTTACTTCTGTCGGTGTTTCCTGTTGTAACAGAGCTTGCCGGATTTTCAAGATGAATTGCCATTGCAAGAATTGAGTTCTGATATACGTCATATCCCGCAGCAAACCAATTCTCCTGCAAGGCATTGGAAACAGCAACATTAACCTTTGCTCTCAAAAGAGCCTTGTTGACAACCGTTACTTCAAGAGGAACGATTCCGGCGCAGTTTACGTTACCGTTATAATCTGTAGGAAGAACTCTTTTTGTACCGAAACGGGATGCTCCCTTGATACGTACAGTCTGTGACGAAGTCACTTCCTTATCCCAGACACCGTTATAGACGAGTCTCGGTTTACAGTATTCTCTGCCAACCTTTTCGGAAGTATTTTCATAATCCGTATCGCTTACAATATACGTTCCTCTGTTTTCTGTGTATACATTTAGATCGCTTCCCGTTGTTTCGGACGAAGCAGTATATGAAATATCCGAAACATCAGAGAAGTAATAGCCGAAACGTCTTTCCTTACAAGAGTTGCTTCCCTCCCAAACATCCGCAATCATGAATCCGATTTTAAGATTCGGAACGTATTTCAGATTGGTGAACCTTGCAGAATCAAGAATAATTTTTCCCGTAGGAGCGACAGACTGAGTCTGTGCATTAACATCTCCGTTACTGTAATTTGCAAAGTATGAGGCTCCTGACGTTCCGTTAAGGAAAACATCTCCCGAAACATCAAGTCCGCCGTCATTTGAAGCGTTTGTCGGAGTAGAAATTTTACTCTTCAACGGATCAAAGTTGGTTGTATTATTTGTTCTGTTGCCGTTATTTTCACTTCCTATAACACCTGAAATCCAAGCAAGCTGCTGAATTCGGTGATTGATGCCTCTGCTTGTGTATGCCCTTGATCCTGCCGCTGCGGGCTTATCGTACGGAGCATAGCACAATGAATATGCGTAAGCTTCAAGAGTAAAACCGTCAACGACATAATGAGCTGTCCATTTTAGGAATCTATATCCGCCGGCGGGAACAGCCGAATTCATCTTACCGCCCGTACACTGAATGTTAACGGGAAAAGTCGAATACGTATTGCCTGTTGTTGAAGCGGCCGCACCCGAATTGGTCGTTCCACCGTATGTAACCGAGCTGAGGTTGCCGCTCGCTGTTGATTTCCAATCGGTCGCGTTATTTGACGAGGCTTCAACGGTAATCTTTACGCTTGTAGGCGTACAGTTCGTTACGTCAAAATAAACCATTGCACCTTTTGCGGCATCTGCTGTTGATGTATTTTTTACCGGTTTTCCGCTTGTATCAACGCCGTAGAAATACCGGAATGACTGATTGTCGTTAGGATCGAGATAAACTGTTTCCGGAACATAGAAGGTGACCTTCGGGGTATCGGAATCATCTATATTTTCCGCCAGCTCATCCATAGCCTCTTTTATGGCTTTTTCGGCAGCGTCGATTTTAGTCTGATCGTAAACAGAGCTGTAAGCGTCGGTGCCGGCTCTGAAATTATCATAGGCATTTGTGATTTGCTCAGCTGCGGCAAGAGCTGTTTTCAGTGAAGCCTTTGATTCTTCGATTAAAGAGGTGTTTGCAATCGCAGTCGCAGCCGTTTCCATAGCAGAACGAAGCTTTGTTGTATCAACCTGCGGAAGGCGCTTAAGATGCGTGTAGATATAGTCTCCGCCGGCATCCTTATTGGCATCGGCTATCACATTAAAGTTAGCACTTTCAAGATATTTTACAGTTTCATATCCGGAGATATATGTGTTTGTATCTATTTTAATTTCAACGATGGGATCTCCTGCCAAAACATTTTTCGTTGCAAAATAATAAAGATAAGCTCCGCCGGCTTTCAAATTAAGGTCAACAACGCCGTCACCGAGCTTACCTGCCTCCGAAATCGGAGTTTTTCCGACAGCCGTATATGTAGCTTTGTTTTCGGGAGCGGTATAATTATCTTGATTGTTACTGTTTCTGATTCTGAGATCTTTAATTGAATTTGTCGGATCGGTATCTGCAAGGTATCCGAGGAAAATATAGCGTCCTCCCGCGTTGTCGTTAAGATCCTTGTCTATAGCTGTGTATTTTGAACCTAAACGGGTAATAACAGCTTTGGCTTTAGCGGCATTATCTTTGCTGTAGCCAAGAACCAAATATGTGATGAACTTCGTACCCGGAGCATAGTAATACTCCTTCTCATGCTTCTTTGTATACGAAGCGGCAGAAGCCTGTGTACTGAACAAATTCAAATTAAATACCGGTGCACAAGACAGAAGAATAGCAGCGCATAAAATCGCACTGATAATACTTTTTGCCTTTTTCATCTTAATCAACTCCTATAGTAATCC
>ERZ780148.2531-NODE-2531-length-10394-cov-2.885869_pt1 | contig 10394 bp, 9 predicted proteins | sample MGYA00510984_ERZ780148 | MGnify/ENA primary metagenome ERZ780148 (study PRJEB29588, sample SAMEA2160902) | human gut metagenome | biome: human gut; feature: human-associated habitat; material: faeces | place: Denmark | collected 2008/2010 ...
ATGCAAGAGACCTATAATGATGGTTTTCGACCTGCCACTGCGGGAGAGGACTAATCTCCATTGCATTGTCAGAATATCGATAAATATAGTACAACTGTGAACCTTTTATTCCGGTTCGAAGTATCGAAACCAAACCCGTAGTATCCGGTTTATTTTCCCAGTAACCCCGAGAAAAAGGAGGCTTTAGACGAAGATACTCAGTATTTTGTTCAAGTGACGGGGCTGCTTTCCAGGAAGCAGTGGTCAATGTTGAATTCCACAAGTCCCACAAAGCCTGTTGTTCCAAGCCAAACATTGTTTTAATCCCGTCTGGGTTTGATATACATTCCAGCTTTGAATAGAATCCAATGCCGGACACGCAAGAGATACTATCCAGGCCAATACCTCTTTGAAAAACAATATTGCAATGTGATTCTTCGTGTTTCATGGATGGGGCTATTCGGTTGGGACGGTGATAAACCATTCCAGTGCTTAAGAATAGGCCGGCAATTTCATCTTCAAGCTCTGCAGAAATATACGGTAAGCTGTTGGAGAGCTCTGGATACATCGATTTATAACTTGACAGCATGCTACGGACTTTTCTTTTTAAGTGCACAATGGAAACGGGTTCATCCTCCGTCTCGTCCCAAAGTGATGCATAAGCCATCATTCCGCAGACACTATAAATCAATCGTGTCTTCCAATCGTTTTCAGCTTCTTGCAGGCCTCTGCGGATGTTATACTTTTGAGCCACTGCTGAAAGCAATCCATTATACTTGTTCATCAGAGTTCTCCTAAGATAAACCGCAGATCACGCTTAAGGCTTGCGGATAGTTCAATACCTTTTTGCGGGTCTGCAATCATCTCCGTGAGGTCATTTAGTTCAAGTGTTGCATATGCAATTGGAAGAATAGCGAATATAAACTCCTCATCCGCTGTTGTGGAAGAGTGGATGCCATGCATGGTAGAAATAACGCTATTAATCCGATTTTTCACCAATGTGCTCAACGAAAGTCTTGACAGGATTCTCAATTCTTTGCTTGATGCTGGTTGAGCCGCGTATGGTTTAAAGTCATCTGCAAAGTATCCGCCATAGTACTTACCAGATGCTTTATTGTCCACAAAAAACTCTGTGAACAGTGGCAGCATAAAACCATACAGGCTTTTAGGCTCAACTTGAATATCCTCTGCGTAGGGATGGGTAGCAACATAGAAAATATCCTTTTTCGAAAGGATCTCTGGGAGTCGATTCATCCACCCGCTTGCAAAGAGATTGTTGATAATTACGATATCCTCGCCATCATGCCCCAATTCTTGGAGCACATGGCTGCTATAACTACCCTCACAAGAGAGCATTCCATGCTTATGTCCCGCTATTGCTGCGCAGAGCGCTTTCGAAATATCGATTGAATTCGGTCCGACAAGAAGAATAGGTTGTCTTTCAATGTAGGCAGCGCATAAGAAAGCCGCAAGACCATTTCTGTATCTATCTGCAACGCCTGCTTCGCCTAACTCAAACGAAGCTGTGTTAATGACTTCATTCCAAGAGTGATGGACTTCGAGATCATCGAGTTCCTTCGCTGCCGAATAGGCATGATATTGAGAAGCCACGGGCTGGGCCAAAGTTTCAACTGCTTTAGGCGTTTGTTTTGCTGCAGCCTCATTCGGATGTCTGTCAACGAAAGCCATGTTGGCAATGAAGCCTGCTGCATTTTTACGTGCCATTTCGATTCTATCAGCAACTGCTGCTTCAACATTCTCAGCCAGCTTTTCCTTTTCAGCTATTACGCTTGAAAGTCTTTCTTCTTCCAGCTTGGTTTTATTAAAGGCTTCCTGAGCCTCAGTCAAACTGGTATTGACAGATTCCAGCTTGGCATTAAGCACATCGAGTTCCTTTTGAGCGTCTGCCAGTAAGCCTTTGTTCTCTGCTTCCCAATCCGCACGAATAAGAGCTTTCGTTCTTTCCTGCAGTTCAGAGCTTGCGGAAATAGCCGAGAGGATCACATCGTCTTCCAGACTGTCACCGTCAACATATTTCCAGGCTATGCACAGGAATTCATCCAAGAGTTCTTTTGCCACGGAATCAGAACAGCGGCATTCAGCTTCTATTCTCTGTATTATATCTTCTACCGGAATCGCACCGAGAAAATCCTTGAAACTTCTATACTCAGCACGAGTATATCCTCTTGTTTTATAGGTTGCCCAAGAAATGGATGAGAAAACAATATTCTTTACAATATCGAGTGGGCTTTTTAACTGATAAAGTTTATTCGGAAGACCGGCAAACGCATTTCTATAAAAAGATAGGCCGTTTTCTAAACGCAATATATTGTCACTGTTGAATTCGTAAACTGGTACTTCGATGCAATCTTCAGCAAAGGAGACCTTTCCATTGGTAACATTGAGTTCCTTTATGCTGCACAGAATGCCCATGTATTGCCCTTTGGATGCGTATAAAGAAAACATGATTCTTCTACTATGTGGCTGGTATACAAACCCGTCTTTTAACAGGTGAATCAATTCTTCAAGAGAGGAGGCTTCTGGAATAGTAGCTATTTCAATGGCATCAAGATTAACATTGTATTTTGATATAATATAATCCTTGGAAGGATCCTTTTCGTTTGGAATTGCAGACCACGACCAGATTCCATAAAAGCCGTCAGTGGAAGGGCCGTCCTTATAGAAGATTTTATCCCTATTTGAAAAGTAGGGTGGGAGTTCTTCATTTCTATGGAACATGTGATAGTGTCCATTGTGGCTCAAATCAGCAAAACGTATAAGCCATTTCTGTCCGCTGTAGTCAGAAATCACATTGCACAAAGAAATGGTTTCTTCGCTGCCAACCGGGGGCAGAGAAGAAATATCGGTATCGTCGTATTGCGAAAGGTGGCTGCTCTCATCACTTTTGGCAACGGTTAGAGATGTTTGCAATTCTGAAATCTTCTCTTGCGCCGCAGCCAAAGAAGACTCTAAATCCTTCTTCTCTTGTTCTATCTCTTGAATCCTTTGCTCGTATTCAGTCTTTAGCAGACTGGCGCTTTGATGGCAATCTTCTATTTGACAGAGCAAACGTTGTTTCTCTTCCTCTAATGCTTTAATTCGATCGGCGTCCTTTTCTTCTTTAGCACGGTCAGATTCAATACGTTCCATTGTTGTACGAAGCTCAGTTCGGGAGACTTCATCCATTGTAATTCCAGCGAGCTTGAGGTACAAATCAACGTCATGTGAAAAGAAGGAATCCAGCATCGTTGTTGCCAGGGCAATATCATGCGCAGAACCTTCACCTTCAAGTTTTGTTATATTTTCATGTATTTCATCAAGCCAAATCTGTACCCTTGTGTTGACCCATGATGCAATAAAGGGCTTGTCCACATTAGCGATTGCAATTGATAACGCAAGTTCTTCAGTTAAGGATTTAGCCCTGAATCCTTTTCGTATTTTCTGAAATTCTCGTTCGTTGTGTTTGAACAATTCCTTGAAATCTCTTCCCCCCATGATTCCGCAGAGGTTTACCTTTTCTTCCTGAGTGAGGAGTTCAATGTAATTCATAGCGATTCTCCTTATCCATTCATATTCATGCGGCGATAGGTCTCTTGCAATCTGCGGTATGCCTGCTCATCTATGGCATTATTCTTTATACACATTCGTATCCATCGGCATATTGTTGGATAGGAGCGCATGCCTGCTAATATATTGCGTAAAGAATGCGGGGCTGGGATTGCTACCCCGGATACGTTGGTAATATGCTTTAGCATTTCGACATCTTCGTTGATCCTGATTAACCGTTGCTTTTTAAAGTTAATCTGCCAAATGACATCAAAGCCGATCATAATTTGAATGCTGATACCAAAGGCTAACCCGTCCAGTTCCATGTATTTATCAGCTGTTATCTTTCGCTTATCTACAACATGGCTTTTGTTGGAAATAATAAGTTCTCCGTCAAATGATGATTTGATACGCAGCGTTTTATTGTGAGGTAAGATATTCGCTTCACCAGAAGCAACTGCACCGCCCGTAAGGTCAGTAACCGATACTTCTGGCACCATGCCCATCTGATCAAGCGGCTCTCTCCAAAGGTATGTGTATTGTAATGCCCGTGTTCGACCGGCAGAAATTAACTGCTGCCTTCCGGCACACGATACCTCGTACAGTCTGGTTTGCGATGAATTATGACTCAACTGACGCAAAGCTACAGAAGGGAAGGTTTTGACCGCTGACACGTTGCCTTCGACCAGCATGTACATATTGTTTTGATTGTGTTTAATTACATAATTTCCTTCGATGAATAGCGGCCATACCGGGTGCAGTGAAACAGGATGCTCAGTCAAGCGGCAATGAAAGTCAAGATAGAACCGAGCAGCGGCTTCGTTAAATTCTGCCGCATAAATCTCATATAGGCTCCATGTTTCCCACCCGGTTCGCTTCTGCAGGATTTCTCGTATGGTTATGCCGTTATATGCTTTCACATACAGGTGGCCGCGTTTTAATAGATAGTATTCTTTCCCGATCTCAACATCAGCATCATATGAAAGCTTTTGCCCAGAGCTTTTTTCAAATAATGCTCCTTCCGGATCTATACCATTGATTTCCGCCGGCCAGAATTCACGAATTTGATCATTGCCGTTTTTGAAATTGAGCGCATACTTTTCAAACGGTCTATCACCGATCGGAAGATAGGTTATACTATCAGAATTCAGCCGTTCTTTGGCGAAAACAAAGGATACGTCAGAGGCCCCCTTTGGTTTGATTTCAATGCGAAAGTCTTTGCTAAGAGAACTTATTGGGGCACGAATCAAACCAAGCTCAAACCTGTAAGAAGATGATGATATACTTGTTATGCGGATTGGCAAATCGTGCTCTTGCGAGCTATAAGAGGGAGTGTATCCGGACCCAAATGTACGTTCAGGACAATCTTTACTTTTTTCATACGCACTATGTTTGAAATAGCGTACATTAATGTCGCCATCAGTAAGCGTAACGTATTGTCCGCAGAGTTCGCACATAAAAAGCCCGCTGCGAGCAGATACAGTTCCGCCTGGATGTAACCTGGCTGCCTGCTCTGCTGTAATCCGTTTCCAGCCATGATCGGACCACATACAGACATGTGTTAATGATGCCATGTGCGTTACTCCTTAATACTTTCTGCTTCAATATCCAACGAATTACCACAGTGTTCACAATACATCTGCTTATTGTAGTTTTAAATTTCCCCATTCATTACAGGCGGTTTCTTTCAATCGCCTTTATCATGTATCATATCGGCGTATGTTTTCAATGTCGCATTCCCTAACTGCTTTGCTTTTTCGATACATCCCTTTGTAAATCCAGACTTCGAGAAGAGAAAGAAATGCTTTTTCTGATAAGCGAAAAGGTTGCTGCGCTCTATCAGCGTTTCCAGCACGCCGAGATCAACTTTTTCGTTGGTCCATTTGCATTCGGCAAAGAGGGCGGTATTTTTGTCCTGCTCGCCCATAATGTCAATTTCTGCCTGTCGTTTATGGACAGGATCGTTGCCCCACCAGCGGCCCAGGGAAGTGAATTCCACCGGGGACTTTCCGCTCAGCAGCAGCTTCCAAAGGTATTGCTTGCAGATTTCCTCAAACACCTTGCCCATGTAGTCGGAAAGGTACGGTTCGATGCGTTGATATACCAGGTCTGCTGCGCCGCGGGAGATCAGGGAAGCATTCTCCGGCACAAACCGGTACCAGAAGCGGAACATGTTGTCGTCGATGAAATAGATCGCCTTTTTTGACGCTTTCTCTCCGTAAGGCAGCTCCTTTTGCACGATGCCCAGCGTGATCAGGTTTTTCAGGTAGGTGGAGCAGACGTTGGTGTCTTCGCCAACTTTGCCTGAGATCTCCGACATGCGGGATGATCCGGTGGCAATGGCGGTAATGATGGCTGTATAGATGGCCGGCTCCCGGACCTCCTGTTTCAGCAGATTTATGGGCTCCTCATAGATCGAGGAAGTGGCGTCCAGGAAGGTGTTTTTGATATTCTCCTCGATGCTGAGCTTGTCGCTCATCTGTAGAAGGTATTGCGGAGTGCCACCCATGATCCCGTAAGCCAGGGCTTTGTCCTCAGCGGAGAAGTTCTTAAAGTAACCGCAGGTCTCCGCAAAATTAAAGGGCAGCAGCTTGATCTGCGCCGTTCTCCTGCCGTACAAAGGTGCTTTGTAAGCCAGTACATGATCTTCCATATAGGACATGGACGAGCCACACAGGATCAGCATCAATTTGGAATGCTCCTTATATTTGTCGATCAGCAGCTGCAAAGTGGAAGCGAGGCTCTTGGAAGCGCGGGCCACATAGGGGTATTCGTCGATGGCCAGGATCAGGCGCTCCTTCTCGGATAGCCTGAATACCATTTCCAGGGCAGCCTGAAAAGAGAGGAAAGACATATCCCCCTCATATCCGCTGGCATACTCCATGATGCTTTTGCTGAAATTCTCCAGGTTCTGCTTGGCGTTGCTCTCGACGCCCATGAAATAAATCGCGGGCTTGCCGTCGATAAAATGGTTGATCAGTGCGGTTTTTCCCACACGGCGGCGGCCGTAAAGAACCACAAACTCAAACTTGCCGGAATTGTATAATCTGTTCAGGGAAGCAAGTTCCCGCTCTCTGCCGATAAACATGGACAGCACCTCCAATTAAGGCTGTCTCTAATATATCACTCTGACGCAAATTAGTCAAGTGCGATTTGGCAAATCGTGAATAACTATTTTTTCTTTTCCACCCATTATCAAGAGATTTCTAGCACAACAAAGTCATTTTTCTAATGGGCAGTTGAGCAGTTGAGGAGAACTTATCAGTGAGTATCGGCTATTCATTAGAAATTGCCGATGTGTATTGATTGTGTGAATCAGAAGCGATATAATGTATTATGGCTATATTGATATGAAATTGCCGAAATGCAGAATGGAGGTGAGTAATCGTGCAATGGTATGAGGCGACCTCTAAAAAACTCGAAGCCGGGCATCGCTATTCCCATCAGGAATTAATCAAGCTGCTGAAAAACAACTACCCACAAATGCGCGACAGCTCCTATCATTGGGCTGTCTGCGGAATGCTTAAAAGTGGGAACCTAACAAAGGTTGCACGCAATGTATATGTGGTTCAAAACGAGCGGGAAAAGCCAATGTATCGTCCGGCCTATTCTGATCTGGCAGCAAAACTGATATCGCAAGTATCAGATAAGTATCCATCGGTTCGCTTTACGGTGTTTGAGACAGCATTGATGAATGATTTTCTGAATCATTTGGTTGCACTAAACACAGTTTTTATTCAAGCGGAAAAGGACGTCAGCATTTTTGTTTTCCGTCACCTTCGGGAACGCATTTGCTATACAAGCCGAAAAAAGCAGACTATGCCCTGTACTGGGAAAAGGATTGCATTGTTGTGACAGATATGATTTCCGAAGCACCGTTATCTGCATCTGCGCCGCACGAAATCTGTCTGGAGAAAATGCTGGTGGATATGTATTGCGATAAACTGATCTCATCGGCATACAGTAAATCAGAATACCCTGAAGTGCTGAAACAAGCAATGGAGACATATCACATTGAACCCTCAAAGATGATGCGCTATGCTCGGCGGCGCGGCAGAGAAGACGAGATGAAGGAGATTCTGGAGGAAATCGAGAATGCTGAAGCATGAGAATTACACAAGCGAACATATTATGAATCAATAATCCAATGCAAGCAATGGTGATTGAACTGATTATTGATTTATTGACCCGATAAATGCATTTCTTTATGACAATATTGTGTGAAGAGATCATGCTGGCGATCAGATAAACAGAAATAAAAAAGCCGCCTCCGAAGAGACGGCGATCCGGATTCAGGCAAAGACCAGTTCATCCAGTATGATTTCCTCAGCACTTTGATGAATACTGTTGATCCGGGAAACCCAGCCCAGCTGATCCGATGCTTTCAGCTGTTCGTTGATTCCTTCAGCTTTGGCCATCCGGGTGATTATCTGTTCCATACGATCCCGGCAGACTTGATCTGTTTCCGCCAGATGGTCATACAACTTACCGGAAAGAAGAAGCCGTTCATACAGTCCGGGACGATGCTCTTCCAGATAGGCTTTCCGCATCCGGCCATAGCGGCCGATAGTCTGCCGAGGAGAATCCGGGAGATCGAGATCCGGAAAGTAGTAGTCGCCATGCAGGGTGTAATGAATACCATTTTCAGTCATTTCTTTCGGGAAACGGGTCATGTTGATGTCCTCCTTTTTTGTGTTTTAGCCGCCTTTTTCACTTTCGTCGGCTAAAATCTGGTTTGGGTAAATTTGCCGATATACCGCAAAATCGTCGTCTGATCGTACCCAAACCGTGAGAACACACGGTTTACTATCGTTGGTCGATACCACAAGATATTGATTATTCTTCTTTCATTGTTCTACATCATGTGGTAGAATTGATCGAGGATGTATAATCCGGTCGAATTCAAGTCCTGTTTCCCGCACGAAAGAAAGACATCCGGGCTGGTTGCTCCATAGGCGGGCAAACGGCTCGGATGTTTTTTTGTAATCGGATGTAACGTTTGGCGTTTTCGCGCGACTAACTTCATGAAGGGAGGTGCTGGAGATGCTTGACGCAGAAGAAGCATATCAGCAGTACCGAGACATGGTGTACGGCTACCTGATCCGCCTGTGCCGCGATCGTGACCTTGCGGAGGAGCTCACGCAGGAAACGTTTTATCAAGCGATGAAAAATTGGAAGCGGTACGAAGGAAAAAGTTCGGTCGGCACATGGCTCTGCGCGATTGCACGGAATCAGTTTCTGCGCGTCATGCGGAAGCAGTCGCCGCTGCCATTGGACAACGTGCCGGAGGCGTCCGTCCCGGATTTCACGGAGATGGTCGCGGAACACAGTCTCGCCCTGAGTGCGCATCAAGCTCTCCACCGTCTGCCGGAACCGTATCGCGAGGTGTTCACCCTGAAAACCTTCTGCGAATTGTCCAGTAAGGAAATTGCGGCGCTGTTCGGGAAATCCGAAAGCTGGGCGCGCGTAACGGTGTACCGGGCGAAGCAAATGCTGCTGGACGCAATGAAAGGAGACGAAACGCATGAAGAAAGACTGTGAGGTCGTCCGCGACCTGATGCCGCTGGTGCTGGATGATGTCGCCAGCGACGGGAGCAAGCACATGGTGTCGGCGCATGTGCAGACGTGCGCGGAATGTGCCGCATACATGAATCAGCTCAAAGCTGACCTGCCCGCCGGAAAGAAAAGCGAGTTGGATTCGCGCGCCGCGTTCGACGCCGCCGCCCAGACGCTGCGGAAGCAGAAGCGCCGCCGCACCCTCCGCAATATCCTGCTGGGTGCGCTGATTGTGTGCATCCTTGGGCTGGCAAATCTATACTGCTTCGATTGGCTGATGAACGAAACGCGCCCGATTCCGACGAGCGAATACGGGATTCAGCTGTCCAAGCTGGCGGACGGCAGACTTGTCGCTTCGTTCGACTATCACGAAAGCATGACCCCACTCTACGTCAAGCGGCAGCAGGTGACGGAGACGGCAGCTGACGGAAGCCGCGTCGAAATCCTCTATCTCTGCGCCGAAAAGCATATCGTGCCGCAGACGGCAAGCACGCCTATGCAAAACGACGGCTTCACGCTTGACACCAACTGGCAGACGGCGAATGCGGAAATCCGGCAGGGAACGCCGGAGGAGTATCAGGTTCTGTGGCGACAGGAGGATGAGGATGCGGCGATTCCGGCAGCGTCGCCGGAGATGGAAGCATATTACGCATGGGAAGCGGTGCTGACACAGCTTTGGTCGCAGCACTCGGAAAGCGCGGACGGAAAAGCGGGCTTCCCCGGCGTGAATGGAGAACGCTACACCTTGGCAATCCACCATGCGGACGCGCTGGCGGCGTGCGTCCCGGAGTGGCAGCCGCGGGTCACGCCGCAGTATCTGCTGCTGGATGATGAGACGATTCAGTGGATTTTGGCGGGTGTGACGGAGGAGGTTGAGATAGATGACCCGTGAGCAGTTTCTCTCCCAATACACCGGGGAATGGTCGCCATCCGACGGGCATTGGTTTGGCTTGGATTTTGGCTGGCGAGGGCAGGAATATCGTTTTCAGACGGATTCGATGTATCACCCGGCAAATACAGTACTGCCTGACGGGCGTGAAGCGCGATTCGGCGTGTACAAAAAAGAAGGTTCGGCGTATGCGCTGATTGGCGAATATGCCACGCCGCAGGAAGCGCTGGCGCAATGCCGCATTCAGGGAATGCCTTTGGGCGACATTCTCGAAGATGAATCGACAGAATTGCTTGGGCAGGACTAAAGTGGAAAATGATAGCAGCTTTCCTGAAAGGGGAAGCTGTTTTTTACAGCAGATAAATGCCTATTATACTATTTCCAGATAAGAATGCGCCAAGATGCGCCGCGAATTTTTCATTCT
>ERZ780148.2532-NODE-2532-length-10394-cov-2.281168_pt1 | contig 10394 bp, 9 predicted proteins | sample MGYA00510984_ERZ780148 | MGnify/ENA primary metagenome ERZ780148 (study PRJEB29588, sample SAMEA2160902) | human gut metagenome | biome: human gut; feature: human-associated habitat; material: faeces | place: Denmark | collected 2008/2010 ...
CGATGTCGGCGGCAGAAGTCCCGCCACAATATTAAATAACGTCGACTTCCCACACCCGCTCGGCCCAATGATCGACACAAATTTTCCATGCGGTATCAAAATATCGACTGGACGGAGAACCTGACGCATCTCTCCATTATTATAAAAACTTTTTGTAATGCCCGAAATTTTTATATCATGAAGCGATGCTTCATGATCGTGATCTACACTCGCTTCGCTCGGCAGTCTTTTTATATCATAAGCCATACTGACAGCTTCTTTAATCTATTCTTATTCTAATATATTCCGGTCTGGTACACTTTGACATATCGTTCTGAAAACAAGAAAATCCGGAAACAAAGATTTCTCTCCATTTCCGGATTTCTGTCAAACATATTTTATTTTACGCGCAGAATCTCTCCTGCTTACAGCATTTTCTTTTTCTTAAAATAAATGATCTCTCCCGCAATGATGCAGATGCTGACTACAATAACGACCGGATACGCATATTTCCATCCGAACTCCGGCATATTTGGAAAGTTCATGCCATACCATCCGGCAATCAGGGTCAGTGGGAGAAATATCGTCGTTACTACCGTTAAGATACTCATGACCTTATTCTGCTGTACATCGATCAGTGACTGGTATAACTCACGGATCTGTACTAAATATTCCCGCAAGAGTTCCACATGATCATGCAGGCGTTCCACACGGTTCGCATAAAGCTGCCAGAGCGATCGCTCCTTGTCTGTCAGTATCTGTCCGAAGTCACTCTGCATGGCATCTGCCAGATTGACAAGCTGCTCATAATATGCATGATATGCCGAAAAACGTTTCCTGTACTGCAGAATGATCTCATAGAAATGCTCCGGGATCTTTTTTAAAAGCTCTTCCTCAATGGAGGCTAATTTTTCCTCCTGCTGCTGCAGATAGATCACATCATCCTCGATCAGCATCTCAAAAATCATAACGAGGAACTGATGCATGCTGCACTCTGTGGGTATAATTTTTTCCAGCCTTCCAAGACACGTCTTTAGGAAACTGCCATCCTCGATCAACAGCAGTTCTTCGCCTCTCAGATAAAATCCAAATACGATATACGTCACTCTGCCCTTTAGGGCACGCGGTATCTTCATCGTCCCAAACAGGCAGTCCCCGTAACTTTCTGCCTTGCAGTACTGTACCGGATTCATGCTGCGGAACAAATTCCGTTTATGTGGATACGCACCCTCTAATTCCTTAAACTCAGACAATTCCATCAGACAGATTTTCTTTTCACTGTTTAGATAATATTCCTGCATATTTTATTTTACCAATTTTGCGATCACTTTCACCAGATCCTCGATATTGGCACCGGAAGTATTGATGCACAGGTCATAATTTAACTTCTCGCCCCAGGTCTGTCCGGTAAAGAACTGATAATATTTGGAACGTCTCTTATCCACATCCTGAATATGACGTCTCAGCTCTTTGTCTGTAAAATGTTCCTGCTCCGGTGCACGCTTTCTGCATCGCTCCATGCGCGATTCCATATCTGCATAAATAAACAGGCGCAGCGGCTTTTTGTCGCGCAGGATATAATCTGCACTTCTTCCGACGATCACACAGTCTGATTTCTCCGCGAGTTCCTGTACTAACAGGCTCTGTTCTCTGTAAATCGCATTGTTCTGTTCCATCACAGGATCCGCGCCCATATAAAAAGTTCTCCCGATTGTGATCGGCATCAGGGCAGTCGGATCATTTTCCATTACATGCTGCACATAACCTTCTGCAAGTTCGGTTCTCTTTGCAATCTCTGTTATAATCTCGTTATCATAATAGGCAATTCCAAGTTCATCGGAAAGTCTCTTTCCAACCTCTCGTCCGCCACTGCCAAATTCACGTCCGATTGTTATAATTTTTCCCATATGTATCATCTCCTGATTCATCATTTTCTATAAATAAACTATAACACTTTCCCGCGTTAACGTCCAATTCTATTTTCTAATCAACACTTTTTAATGATTCCGTCATGCTGATCGCATCGATCTTCTTTCGCATCAGCCGGTCCACAAACCAGGTAAACACCAGAGTCAGCACCACGCTGTATACAAAGCTGACCGGTTTTACATGTACATCAAAGGCTACCATATCCACGACGATCTGACTCATGACAAACCGGTGCAAAAATACACCAAGCACAAGCCCTGCAAGTGCGCCGAGAAATGTCAGGATCGTATTTTCCCGGAACACATATGCGGCTGTCTCATTTTCGTAAAACCCGAGCACCTCGATCGTTGCGATCTCGCACACACGCTCCGTAATATTAATATTTGTCAGGTTATATAAAACGATAAAAGCAAGTCCCGCTGCACACAAAATAATGACCACAACGATCAGATCCATACTGCCCATCATGCTTGAAAAACGTTCCATGTCATCCTGTGAAATATTGACCGCTGCCACATCCGACATTGCCATCAGGGATGTTCCAAGCAGATGTGCATCTGTGCCCTCAGAAACACACACAAATGCGTTTTTGTATTCCGGTTCCGTTTTCATCTGTTCTTCATAGGTATCCGCAGACAAATAGACATAATTATATACAAAATTTTCACACAGCCCGCTTACCGTCACGGATATGGTTTTCATGTCGGAATCCTGCAGTGTCACGGTATCTCCGGTCTTTATCCCAAGTTCATCTGCCACTTTTGCGGAAATAACCGCCTCTCCCTTTTTCGGGAATGTGATCGGTACTCCTTTTTCCGTATGCAAATTGACAAACGGCGTCATATCCGAATCCGGATCTGCAATGATAAGGCTGACGGATTTTGTCTTTTCACTGCCAACTAAATCCATGCTCTTTTCTGCCACAAACACAGATTTTTCCACACCGTCCTGTTCTTTGCTTTCCAGTTCACTTTTTTGCTCCGGTGTGACGGACGATGAATAAGTCACACCGATATCATAGGTCTGGATCTGCGTATACTGCTGCGTCACAATTCCCGTCACAGAATCCCTCACCCCAAATCCGGTCACCAAAAGTGCGCTGCATCCGCTGATGCCTGCGACCATCATGAAAAACCGCTTTTTATACCGGAAAATATTCCGCATGGAAACCTTCTGCAAAAATTTAAGCCTCTTCCATACAAACGGTATATATTCAAGGAATACACGTTTCCCGGCTTTCGGTGTTTTCGGACGCATCAGCTCTGCCGCAACCTCCGTCAGTTCGCGGCGGACAGACACAAAGGTTGTACCGATAGAACAAAGCAGTGATACGATCACGGAAATGACTGCTAATTTCCAGTCAAACACATAAACCAGGGAATCCATCTTATAGAGCATGCCGTATGCATACCAGATCACTTTCGGGAATAAAAATGTCCCAAGTGCAAATCCGGCCACACATCCGGTCAGCGCGCGGCCTGACCCGTTTGACATATACGGGCATAAGTTATTGTAAGGAGCCCCTTGCGACCAGTGTGCACTGACCAATGGGGCGATGTTTTCCTTGTCGTTGGCTCGTGTTTGTACTCTCGGCCCTAAACCCTGGGCTTGTGCTGCTTCTATCATTCGGCTGTATCCTTCCAACCAGTCGAGCATGGCAGGCGGGAGAGTTTGCGGGTCGAAGTCCCCCTTTTCGGTATATCCCAGTACGTAGGGCATGCAGTCGTCTCCGGATATGATGACGAAGCCTTGGTCGTTTCCACGATTGAAAATGTAAAGAGGGGCATGTCCGTCAGTTCCCTTGCGTTTGGCAATAGAAGTTTCTATAAGTTCAGGGGGTTGATTTCCACGCATATAGGCCGTAGCTATTTCTTTGGCCTTTGCCCTGTCTACCGGATCTGCCCAGATACATAACGAGGAGGTAAGAAGTGTCAAAACTGTCAATAATGGTTTCTTCATAGGTCTGTATTTTTATTGATATTAGATTAATACGGTCAAAGGTAACTTTTTTTATGGACATTATGCTCGTTTTCTCAAAAATACTTGTGGTAGAACGTATTTATTTTATTACTTTTGCCAAAAAATTAAAGAGGAAAGAATATGCAGAAGAAGAATTACTATTTGGAATCGGTTCTCGATTTGAACGCCAGTAATGTATGGGGAACGGAAGCCCAAGAACTTTTGGATTTGTGGCAAAAGGATATTAAGGAAGAAGGTTTTTCTTCATCTGAGGAAAAAGTGCTGAACGTCATCCGGCTGGCCTTTGACGTATATCATTTCGACCCGAAAGACGACCGGGAAGTCATGAGGTATAGCGACGGCAATTATGTCATCCTTCCTTGTGTAGACAAACGAAAAGGTGCCGTGGCCATACGTAAGAAAGAGATTCGCCGGATTACGGATCTCTCGTATGAGAACATTAAACATATTACGGCGTCCGACCTGCTGAAGTTGATAGAAGGTAATTTCGGCGGTGGTTGGGATTCCATATCTTTGACGATAAAAGACATTATAGAGTCGGCTTTCGACATTAGTACGACAACTCTGCCTGCTTCACGCATCCATGCTGCAGGCGGTACGTTGGAACGTAAAGTCGCCGATGGTTATGAAGTCTTGGAGATTGCGAAAGGAACTTGGGTAGAGGCTATTTTTGCCAAGAAACGCGAACCGGTAGAGAAATTGCGTTTTGTGCCCGAACCGGAATATGACGAAGACGGCAACCGCCGCATTGTGGACGAAGACACTGAAACTGATTCGGAGTCGGAAGAAGAGGGCGATACGGCCGGAGATGATACTTTTTACGGAAGCTATACCCCCGAGGCGGACATCAAGGATGTGGAGGAAGAACTGGCGGACGAATGACCTTTGGGCCGGAAAAGAATAAAACATGAAAATTGAAAAAACGGAGCGGGAACGCATCATCCGGTTGGTGAAGCAACAGGTGGTGCCGGCAATGGGATGCACAGAACCTATATGCGTGTCTCTTTGTGTGGCCCGCGCGGCAGAGGTGCTTGGAGAAAGACCGGTCGCAGTCAGCGTCTTCCTCAGTGCGAATATACTGAAAAATGCCATGGGTGTGGGAATTCCCGGTACGGGTATGGTGGGACTTCCCATAGCTATAGCTTTGGGCGTAGTGGCAGGTAAGTCTGCATACGGGCTGGAGGTGCTGAAAGACGTGATGCCGACAGACGTAGAGCTGGGCAAACAATACATAGCGGAGCGGCGTGTCAAAATATCATTAAAAGAAGGCATTTCGGAAAAGCTGTATGTCGAAGCCATAGTGGAGAGTGAGTCCGGTCATAGGGCTACGGCTGTCATTGCCGGTCAGCATACGCATTTCGTCTATGTGGAGAAAGACGGGAAAGTGCTGTTGGACAATCGTATGCCACAAGGAGAGGAAGCCGGAGAGGACGAATGCGAACTCAACTTGCGCAAGGTGTACGATTTTTCAGTAGAAGCGCCGTTGGAAGAAATCGAATTTATCCGGGAAGCACGCCGCTTGAACGAATCGGCCTCCCGGCAAGCTTTGAAAGGGTGCTACGGACATGAGTTGGGCAAGACGCTGAGCCGTCCTTTGGGGCGCGGTATTATGGGGGATACGATATTCTCTCATATTCTGTCGAGCACCTCATGTGCGTGCGACGCCCGTATGGCCGGGGCTATGATTCCGGTGATGAGCAATTCCGGAAGCGGCAACCAGGGGATTTGTGCTACGATGCCGGTCGTGGTTTTTGCCGAAGAGAATCACAATACGGACGAAGAACTTGTTCGCGCGCTTATGCTGAGCCATCTGACAGCCATCTATATCAAGCAAAGTCTGGGTGTCCTGTCGGCCTTGTGCGGATGTGTGGTGGCTTCTACGGGATCGAGCTGTGGTATCACCTACCTGATGGGAGGAAAGTACGAGCAAGTCTCATACGCCGTGAAGAATATGATAGCGAACCTCACGGGGATGATTTGTGACGGAGCCAAACCGAGTTGCGCATTGAAATTGACGAGCGGGGTTTCCACAGCCGTATTGTCAGCCATGCTGGCCATGCAGCAGAAATGTGTGAGCAGCGTGGAAGGCATCATCGACGATGATGTGGATAAGAGCATACATAACCTGACAAGTATAGGAGCCGAAGCCATGAACGAGACCGACCGTAAGGTTTTGGAGATTATGACGCATAAAAGTTGAAGTATGGATTAATTTTTTTTAAGAAGAAAGCGGGTGTGAGCCCGCTTTTTCTGATTTATATCAGATATTTGTTTCGGAAAAAGTGTTAGATTTGCACTTGATATTCATTAACCAATTTTTGAAGTATTATGAAACAAAGAATCAAATTGCTTTTCGCATGCAGTTGTGTGGCGGCTTGGTCTGCCGGGAGTTTGGCACAATCATTCACGTGGTATGCCAGTACGGAAGGAAATACGTGGAAAACGTCTACGGTGAAGATGTCCAAGAAGGCTGCGGATGCCCATGTGACGGTGGAAGAGAATGTGGCACCGATTGTGGAATTCAAGGCGTGGGGTGCCACGTTTAATGAATTGGATTGGGACGCATTGGGCATGTTGACCCGTGACGAACAGGACGAGATACTGAAAAACGTATTTTCTCCGGAGGGGGATTTGCGTATTTCCCGTGGGCGTATTTCCATGAACGCCAACGACTATGCCCGTTCTTGGTATAGTTGCGACGAGGTGGCCGGGGATCTGGAACTGCGTTATTTCAATATAGACCGCGACAAACAGTCCATCATCCCCTTCATACGTGCGGCACAGAAGTATAATCCCGAACTGACGTTCTGGACATCTCCGTGGTGTCCACCCAGTTGGATGAAAATCACGGGAGATTATCCTGTGTTGAGCAGCAAGTTCAACCACATGCCCGAAAAGATGAATTACATCCTTTACGGTAATGTGAACGATAAGGTGGATCCTGATGAAATGAAACTGGTCGGTAGGAGAGGGGATAAATTCCCGCGCCAGTTGGCTACCACGGACTACTTTATACAGGACCCGCGTTACTTGCAGGCGTATGCCAATTATTTCTGTAAGTTTATCGACGCTTACAAGGAACAGGGGGTGAATATAGATATGGTGATATATCAGAATGAGGCATACAGCTACACGCCTTACCCCGGTTGTGCATGGACGGCCGAGGGAACGGTGCGGTTCAATCGCGACTATCTGGGTCCCACGCTCAGACAAAAACATCCGGAGGTGAAGCTTTATCTCGGGACGTTCAACACCAATCGTGTGGACTATGTGCAGAAGATTGCTTCCGACACGAAGTTGCAGGAATACGTAAGCGGCATGGCATTTCAATGGGAAGGCCGCGAGTCGCTCCCCGTACTGCGCAAGGAACATCCCGAGTGGAACTATATGTGTTCGGAAAGCGAATGCGGACGGGGTAGCTTCGACTGGGGAGCAGGCGAACATACCTTTGAACTGATGAACCATTATTTGGGTAACGGATGCAACGAGTACACTTTCTGGAATTTCATCTTGGCCGACAATGGCGAGAGTCCGTGGGGATGGAAACAGAATGCCCTTATCCGGGTGGATTCCAAGGCACGCACGTTTACCTATACTCCGGAGTATTTTGCCGTGAAGCATTACAGCCATTTCATCACGAAAGGCAGTCAGGTGGTGGCTTACAAAGCCCAAGGGGACGACAGGATGCCGGTATTGGTCAGCCGCACGCCTGAAGGAAAATATGTGGTCGTGGCCGGAAATTTCAAGGACGAGGCTTCTCCGTTGGTGGTCAAGATAGGAGAGAAGAGCCTGTCCGCCGAACTGGCAGCGCATTCTTATAATACATTTGTGATGAAATAATACGGTTTGCACGCCGGAAAGATACGGTGGCAGGGGCCGGCTTCGTAAGGAAACGGAGCCGGCCCTTTGAGTATGTGACGGTCCGTACGGCTTGTTAAAGCTTGTTATATTCGGCGGAGGAGAGATTTTGCGAGTAAACCTTATACTTGGAAATGGGTCATACTTCTGTGAAACAAAAAAGAATGGTTTAATTAAAAAGGAAACAACTATGAGAAAATTGATGATGGCCGTATGTTTTGCTTTGCTGGCCGGAAGCACATTGTCAGCCCAAGAGGGCGGAAACACGCCGCGCATGCGGACAAATCCCGAACAGATGGCCAAGCGGATGGCCGGGAAACTGATGTTGGACGACGAAACATCGGCAAAATTTATTCCCCTTTACGAGGACTATATGCAAAAGTTGGCGGAATGCCGCGTGCCCAAAAAGGAAAAAGGAAGTCAGGCGGCACAGTCGGATAAAGATATAGACGAGAACATAAAGGCTCGTTTTTCGGCTCAGGAGAAACGGTTGGACGTGCAGAAGAGCTACTATGACAAGTTTAAGAAAGTGTTGACGATGAGACAGGTGCAACAGCTTTATGAACGTCCGGACATGGGAAGTCGTCCGCGTTTTCAGGGACAAAAACCGCATTCTGCTCCGCGCCGCTGAAAAGCAGGCAGGAGGCTGGAAAACCGTTTGCCGCAGAACGGAAAATCAATCTCAGGAGATTGAAAAATCATTCGGCTGAGAATGAAAAATCGTTTGGCGCAGATTTTTACAGCGTTAATTATCAGACTGTTGCAAAGAACCTTCCGAACGTGTTTTTTAGGTCTGGAACACAGGGGTAGGAAACACAGGTGAGGGCGGTAACGGAATCAGGAAAAAATGACCGGGCATACAGAGGAAATTCTCTTGGTATGCCCGGTCTTTTTTTCAGAAGTCGCGGAGCGCGGCGCATCAAGCCATGGTGCCGCCCATGATGTCCAACAGTTCGTTGGTGATGGCCTGCTGGCGTCCTTTGTTGTACACGACGGTGAGGTCCTGTATCAAGTTGTTGGCATTGTCCGTGGCTATCTGCATGGCCATGCTTCGTGTGGCATGTTCGGATGCGTTGGAGTCTAAAAGAGTGGTATAGACTTTCAGCTTCAACACCTCCGGAATCAGTTTGGCCAATAGAATTTCTTCCGAAGGTTCTATCAGATAGTCCGGCTGCCGGTTGTCGGTCGGAACCTCGGTCATGGCAGACAAATCTATCGGTAAATATACCGTGTTGACGAGTTCCTGTGAACCGGCGGATTTAAAGTGATGATAAATAAGCTCTACCCGGTCTATGTCGCCCGACAAAAAACGTTCGCATAGTTCTGCTGCCAAACTCTCACATTCCGTATAGTTGGGCTTATCGGCCATGTGCGTATAATCTCCGGCCGGGGTAAAGCCCGATTTTTTCACAGCGTCTGCAATCTTTCTTCCTACGGGATAGATGATAAGATTTTCCTTTGCCATTTGTGCGTGTTCGTCCAGCCACTGATGGTAAGAGCGTATGACGTTGGAGTTGAATCCGCCGCACAAACTGCTGTTGGACGAGAATATGACCAGTGCAATGCGCTTTGCCTCCCGTTGCGTGGCAAAGGGCGATTCCGTCTTACCGCCGGTTTGCAAGAAGTGGGTCATGATGGCCGACATCTGCCGTTCGTAGGGCAACATGCCTTCGATGACTTCTTGCGCCTTGTGCAACTTGGCGGAAGCCACCATTTTCATGGCCGACGTAATCTTCAGCGTATTATTGGCCGAGAGTATTCTGCCCTTAACTTCTTTTAATGATGCCATGGTCTATCAGTTTTTAAATAACAGAAGAGTGGACTGAGCCACATCTTCGATGACTTTGGTCACTTGTTCGTTGATGACTCCGCCTTCTAAAACCTCCAACACATCCTGACGGTGAGATGCGCGCAGGCTTTCCAGAAATTCGTGCTGGAAGGCAATGACCTGGTCGATACGTATGTCTCGCATCAGTCCGTGCGTACCGCAATAGAGGATAGCGACTTGTTCGCCTACCGGCATAGGGGAGTATTGGGGTTGTATCAACAGTTGGTTGTTCTTTCGTCCGCGGTCGATGGTCATGACGGTCACGGAATCCATGTCGCTGCTGAACTTGGAGAAAGCTTCCAGTTCACGGTATTGTGCCTGGTCGATTTTAAGTGTACCGGCCACTTTCTTCATGCTCTTGATTTGCGCGCTGCCGCCCACACGGGATACGGAGATACCTACATTGATGGCTGGACGGAAGCCTTGGTTGAACAAGTCAGTTTCGAGGAATATCTGTCCGTCGGTGATGGAAATCACATTCGTAGGGATGTAGGCGGACACGTCGCCTGCCTGTGTCTCGATGATAGGGAGTGCCGTGAGCGAACCTCCGCATTTCACTTTTCCTTTCAGGCTTTCCGGCAGGTCGTTCATCTGCTCGGCCACTTCCTGCTGGTTGATGATTTTGGCAGCACGTTCCAACAGGCGGGAGTGCAGGTAGAAGATGTCGCCGGGGTAAGCTTCGCGACCCGACGGACGGCGCAGGATGAGCGAAACCTCGCGGTAGGCTACGGCCTGTTTGGAAAGGTCGTCGAATACGACTAAGGCATGGCGGCCGGTGTCGCGGAAATATTCTCCGATGGCTGCCCCGGCAAACGGTGCG
>ERZ780148.2533-NODE-2533-length-10392-cov-3.288091_pt1 | contig 10392 bp, 9 predicted proteins | sample MGYA00510984_ERZ780148 | MGnify/ENA primary metagenome ERZ780148 (study PRJEB29588, sample SAMEA2160902) | human gut metagenome | biome: human gut; feature: human-associated habitat; material: faeces | place: Denmark | collected 2008/2010 ...
TGTTGGGACAAAAGTAACCAACTATGATATCTGCGGATTATTCCATGCTACACACTCCCACTTCTATGCATTGGAATAACTGTTTTTATTAAATGCAATAAGCAATGCCTTAGTTATTGCAGTAACAAGTATTCCAGCCACTATTGCTTCTGGCACCCCCTGCGTTCCTATAACTCCAAGAATCACTCCATATAACGCCTCAGTCATTATTCCCTTTGCCTGTGCATAGCTTGAACCAAAAAGAAAATATATTCCATTCATTACAAGTATTGTATTAGTTAATGCTCCCGCTACTCCTGCCGATGCGAGTGCAATAACATTTCCATTTTTCCCACCTTTAAGAAGTCTGCTTACACCTTTATACACATAGTAAGCCACAACTCCTATTAATATTCTTGGCACCATACATATAATCACACTGTTAAAATTGCCATGCATATCTCCCACACTATAAAATGGTGAAAATACAAATGATGTAAGGTTCGGATTAACCGTATTGTTAATCATGCTGGTAAGTCCAAATACTCCTCCAAGAAATGCTCCGGTCTTTGGTCCTAATATGATTGCTCCGATTATTACCGGAATATGAATGATAGTCGCATTCATAAATCCTAATGGAATGTACCCCATATAAGGTACAAATGCCATTGCAATAATAATTGCCGTGAACATCGCTGTAAGAACCATCTTCTTAGTTTTTTCCATCTTCATATTAAATTGTGCTGTCTGTATATCAGACAGAGAGGCTTTTTAAGTCTCTTCCCCTTTCAAAATGTTACCGCTCCCATATGGGATACAGCACAATTCTGATTATATACTAATAATGTTACTATTTGCAATGTATTTACTTATGAAAATTACCACACAGATAATCCTTTACAATTCCAATACTCTCACGGACCATATAATTAATAAATAATACATTATCACTTGAAGCCGGTATTCCTGTTATATTATCAAGTCCTTTTGCATGTGCCAGCTTCTTTGCCCTGTATATATGAAAATTATTAGTAACGATTCCTATTTTAGCTGATTTATCTTCGATGAATTTTTCACTGAATCTGAAATTTTCTTCTGTATTGGTTGATTTATCTTCTTTAATAATTATATCGGCCGGTATTCCATTTTGCACAAGATAATCATACATTGCCTGTGCTTCTGATATATCTTCTCCATTTCCCTGGCCTCCTGATACAATTATCTTTATATTTTTTGTTATTTTGTTACCTTCTTTTTCAGCTTTATTATTTTCATTATTAAATATACTATCTTCATTATTGATACCACTTTTATCTGTCATATCATCAGCCTGCACTTCATGCATATATTCTATAGTCTTATCAAGTCTTTTTCTCAGTGACTTTGTAATACGTGTTCCTCTTACCTGACATCCAAGAACTATAATATATTCACAGTTATTATCAGGCTCTTTTACCATGTCCGATATTATTAACCCCTCTATTGCCGCAAAAAATATGCCCCCTGCCACAATCATTCCTATTATCAGTCTCGTAACCACAACAGGCACATTCATTATTCCCTTTATAGTCATCCATCTTATTTCAAATATTATTGCAAAAAATGCCGCAAGTATAAGCCACACGAATATAAAAGAAGAACCTGCTCCCGCATATGTGGCACATATTCCATAGTATATTATACATATAAATGCCAGTATTAACCAAATAAAATGCATATGTTTATCCTTTCCTGTTTAAAATGTGCGCCTGTTAATTTTATTACATCTTATGTTACTGTTCAACTTATATTTACCTAATTATAAACTTAATATCTATTATATCATCAAATCTTCCCCTGTATCATGCACAGCATTTCCAATTACTTCTTCTCCAAATACGTCACTATTCATCAACTTGATTATACATATAAAATCCTCCTCATAGTTAATAACACCTTTTAACTCATTTTTTAGCTTTATAAATTTTGACGGTGTCATATCTCCCCTGAAAACAGACTTCTGATAATGTGACAAATATTTTTTACATATCTTAAAAACCTTCTGTACCCGCTTCTCTCCTACGTCATAAAATAAAAATGTATAGTTATAGTTTTTTTCCTTTTGCATTACATACCTTCTTTCAATAAAAATGGAACAAATTCCTTTTCTTCCAAAATACTTTTTATTAATTTATAGCAATCAAGCTTTATAGCTGTTCTATAACTTACTTTTCTTTTTAACCGCGGATGTGTAAACACATTTTCTAATCTTTCCTCAAATGCCTGAATAAATACTCTTCTGCCTTCTTCATTTAAAATACAAATCTTCCTTCTGATGGCTCATGTAAAAAACTTATTCTCTGATCCAAATGTGTCTGATATATTGATGATATTGTCTTCGTATATAACAAAGTATTTCCAAATGATATAAGTGCATTAATCGGATTGTCTGGTGGTCTTTTAACCCTTTTGTTTATTACAAAATCTTCTGGAAGAAAATATTTAAAATCGGAATAAAAACGCATCCACACCTCCCCTTCATATGCCATTAGTTCTTTTATGTCTTTAGCATTATCAACCAACGGTATAAAATTTTTCTTAATCCAATCAATAGTCTCTTGGATAATATGTACCACTATAGCCTCCATAATAATTATAAAAATGTATTATAATATTATTCTTGGATAAAAAGTCTAAAAGCTTAGTGTTGATACTCACTTCATTAAAGCAAAATATTTCCTTAGTATTTTCCACAGGAATATATACATTCTTACCATCTTTTCTAAAACACAGAGAGTTATCTTTTCTTGTCAGTTCTCCCATTGACATTATATATCTCGTGCTTCCCATAGCCCATAACACCACTTTCCAAACTATATACATTAAAATTGTCATTATTAGAAATTTATTATATATAACAATATTCATAATATGCACACTTTTTACATTTTGTCTTTTTTATGCACTTCGGTATTGTTTTCTGACTTAAAAGAGTTTGTATTTCTACTATATAGCCATCAAGTTGATACTCTAAATCTTTTGTAAGTTCTAATATTACAGTTTTTTTATCACAACTATTTTTTTCAATAAATTCAAGCTTTCCTTTTCTTATTACTCCTTTAGATTTTAATATTTTTAAATAATATAGCAATTGCCACTTTGCAGCCTCTACATCTGCATCCGATTTCTTAACCTCAGTAAGATATTCTTTTGTCAGCTTATCAAGTCTAATATTATCGATTGCTATTTCTGTATTTTCTTTGTTATACGCATGTTCTTCATGTATGGCTTTTCCTATCTTTACCTGTTCACTGTTATCTTCCATATTAAGTCTGTTTCCATATAAATAACATTGTCTCTTACAATGAAAATAATAATTTATCAAAGTTCCATTAACATCCATATTAACCTCCATTTCTATTCTAAAAATTTTTATACTCCACAAATCTATTGGGTTGATATTATTTTTCTTATATTTATATATGTGTCGTATTTCAATACATCTAATGTTACTGTTTAACTTTATCAGACGTAGATAATGCAATGATTAACAGCGAATTTCAATACATCTAATGTTACTGTTTAACAAAGGTTGACATACCTTCACTAAAAGCATCTCCTACATTTCAATACATCTAATGTTACTGTTTAACTTAAAGCGGTGCGGTAATTCCAACTACAATTATGAAATTTCAATACATCTAATGTTACTGTTTAACCGTGTCCTGACTGTGTTTTCAGCCATTCTTCAACCATTTCAATACATCTAATGTTACTGTTTAACGGTAACGTGTCAGATTCAGACACCAGCGTCAGCAGAATTTCAATACATCTAATGTTACTGTTTAACGTATCCTGGTTAGTGTGATAATCTAATTCAAAATATTATTTCAATACATCTAATGTTACTGTTTAACTCCGTTTCCTGCGCCTTTAATTCTGCCTTGATTGCATTTCAATACATCTAATGTTACTGTTTAACACATTTAAACTTGCTGGGCTTAAATGGACAATCCTATTTCAATACATCTAATGTTACTGTTTAACTGTCAAAGAAGTTAAATTCTTCATGTGCATAACACAATTTCAATACATCTAATGTTACTGTTTAACAGTATTCGCCTATTATTTCTTTGTTTTTTCGTCCTTATTTCAATACATCTAATGTTACTGTTTAACGTACTTTCTGTCGAACTTCTGGAAGCCTTTTAATTATTTCAATACATCTAATGTTACTGTTTAACTGTAAATTTGTATCTGCCATTTCTTCTCCTTTCTGATTTCAATACATCTAATGTTACTGTTTAACGGATGGGAATATACGTGGGGCGGAAGCAGTCCTGAATTTCAATACATCTAATGTTACTGTTTAACAATATAGCTTTTGTTTCATCCAATTCAATTTTTATATTTCAATACATCTAATGTTACTGTTTAACGGTTAAAAAGTTCATGCCATAACATCATTGCATTAGTATTTCAATACATCTAATGTTACTGTTTAACGATTGACAGCACACCGAACATGTCAGACAGACAGATATTTCAATACATCTAATGTTACTGTTTAACTGTTATATTCTTTTCCATTGCAGGAATAAACATAAATTTCAATACATCTAATGTTACTGTTTAACGAGCTGCCCAAATTATTAACACATGGCTCCCACAAATTTCAATACATCTAATGTTACTGTTTAACATCATTTTGTAATTTCTTTCAAGCCGGGAGAGACAGAATTTCAATACATCTAATGTTACTGTTTAACAAAGTTTTAAAATCAGCTTCATTTCATCAGAATTAATTTCAATACATCTAATGTTACTGTTTAACCCATGCTTTTAAGCCTTTTCTTAAATTCCAAATCCTTTATACCTATCTATTTTACACTATCTTTCAAAAAATCACCAGCAAATTATTCAAGCATTATTTTTTTCGATATCTTATCGGTAATATCAGTATTTTACTGACTTTGCCATTATTTTAACGTATGCATCAGCTGGTAATTTTTAATTTTATGCATATGGTGCAAAGCAAAGTTTATTATATTTAACTTATAAGAACTATAAAAACAATTCCTCATTATCTTTTATCATATCTGATTTGATTACTCCATACTCATCAATATAATCTTCTCCATTATTTATATAATAAATATTCCCTATCTGCTCATAATCTTTAACCCATAACAAATCCGGCTGAATCTGATACATAAATACATTCATTTTACTCCGCACTTCCTGCAAACGTACTTTTTTCTCCTGATACCTGTTATTTATAAGTTCCGGATCAGAAAGCAATGCTTTATATTCTTTCCAAAGCTCATCTGCATTATAACTATACTCCGGCTTATTTATATTAAGATATACATATATTTTCACCATATTATCATCAATCAACTTCATTCGTTCTGCCACTTTATTCATAGCAAGATGTCCTGTATATTCTTTGAAAAAATCAGACATATTACTTTTTCCATATCTGCTATATTCATATTTCAAATCTTCAAATACCAACTCGTAAAATTTTGAAAAATCTTTGTTATCAAGTATATTTTTTATATTATCACATTCAAGTGTCTTTCCACTGTTTAAACGTGCGTCATTGTGATATATCATATTGGCATTATCGTAATTAAAAAAATACACTACACAGTTACTTTTCTTACACGATCTGTTAATTCTTCCCATAAACTGTTCTTCACTATCAAGTCTGGATATATCTTTATAACCAATATCCATATCTATATCCACACCTGCCTCTATTACCTGTGTAGCAACAAGAATGACTGAATTAATTTTTTCAAGTTCAGCAATGATATTTTTTCTTTCCTGAATATTACTATCACCTGTCATTAATCTTACTGTTATTCCATTTTTTTCTACCTCATTTTTTATCAACTTATAAAATTCCTGCGCTGTTTTCTTTTTAATAAATTCTATCAACACTCGTTTGTTCTTATTTTTTAATACATGTAATTTTAATTTTTCTAATGTTGTCTTTCCACCGCTTGCCTTTAATAAAGAATAATCAGGTACAACTCTTTTTGCAAACATTTGATTATTAAAATATTTTTTTGTATCTTTTATAAGTTTTATACTTGAGCTATTGTCATTTATAAACTTATCAAGGTCGGGCAGTGTTGCAGACATAATTATTATCTTTATATTAAACAGCCTTGCGTATGCATTTAAAAATGTAACAATTTCACCCCATAGTGAGTTTTTATATGTCTGAATCTCATCCATAACTATAACAGAATTACATATCTGGTGGAATCCGAATACATCCTCCTTCTTATTGTTGAATAATGTATTAAATAATGTCACATGCGTAGATAGTATTATTGGATAATTTAAGAATTGTCTATCTAAAAGTATTCTCTGATAGTCCTTATCAATCATATTCTCATCTTCTGAATTATTAAGTTTATTTTTATATGGATTAATTGAATTAACCACCGCTATCTGTGACATTATTTTTTTATTACCGCCAAATATGTTTTCCATACTGCTTATGTTCTGTTCCACAAGAGTATTATAAGGATATATATATAATATCTTGTTTATATCTGAACAGTTTTTTATAAGTTTAAAGCTAAGATTCATTGCTGTATTACTTTTTCCACTTCCTGTAGGTGCTTCAAGATAAAAAAGATTCATATCCAAATTATTCAATAACTCTTTTTCAGCATCAAGGTACATCTCAGATCTTAGATTATTAATATCATTTGTATATTTTAGTTTTTCATCCGGCATGGGATATATATTTTCCTTATAAGTTTTAATACTTTGTTGTACAACACTCTCTCTGTATATTTTATCTATATTATCTATATCTTTAATTTCACCATAATCAGTAGTCTTAATGCCATTAATAAATTCAGAAGTTGCATAATAATCACTTGCTACAAGTAAGGAATATAAAAGCTTAGTCCATCCGTACATATATATACACTTTTGATTATCTTCATTTGACATTCTTTTATATATTTGACTTGTTTCATCATACTGTTTTGTTATTCTGACTACATCATTTACTTTAAAAAATTCATTAAACAATTTATCATTATCATTTTTATTATTATTATTTCCTATCTCTGAAGCCTTCTTCCATAATTTGTACCATTCATATGCTTCATAACCTAAATCACCATCTGGATTATCTTTTTTAAAACTATGCATATAACTCTCAAAATCACTCATATTACCATGATGTCTTGATATGATATATGCATATATATATGCAAAATCATTTAACACTTTTTTCTCTTCTACTGTAATATTTTCACTTTCATTTTCAAATTTTATTTTTTCCATAAAATAATCCAGATAAAATATTGATGAAATAATGGAATGATTACTCTTCAACCGTCCATATGTATCTACTTCAACATTTATATACCCTTCATTATGCATCTTTTCAGTTTGAAATCTGGGATTAATTTTCCCTACATCATGTATTGTAGGAATATTAACACTCATATATTCAAATATTTCTATTGCTTTTTTACCCAAATCCGATAAATATTTACTCTCGAATTTTTTCATTATGTTATCCAATTTTTTATCTTTAGCAAGCCTGATAAAATATTTCTGACAAAGTTCTGTATGCTCTTTTAATGTTTCTATTTTATCTACATCATTTACTCTGTGTGCATAATATTTTTCTGGACAATTGATTAATTCATCAATTGACAACATTAACTTTTCCCACTCCATATTATTCTCCATTATATAAATATTAAGTTCCCATGTCGTATTATATACTAATTCTAACCATGGGAACTTAAGCTGCATTTCTATTATATTATATTTCAATCAAAAAAATTGTATAATCCTGCTTTCACATTCATACACTTTTCCATTTGTAATCCTGACAGGTACATTTGTATAACAAAAATCTTCATAAATATAAAGATTAGTATACGGATTCAATGCTAATGGAAGTTTTTCACTATATCTTACTATTTCTATATCATAAAATTCCTCTGAATCTTCCAGTTCTTCTAAATCTTTAATTTCACCAATATTCCTAAAAAAAAGACTCGATATCCTAACATCATTATAATTCACATCGTTTACAGCAAGTATCTGTACATTCTTAATATCTGCGGGATGATCATTTTTACCGAGATATGGAAAATACACACATCTGTTATTTTTAAGATAATCCGATATACATTCTGCCTCTTTACAATCAAGCAATATATATATATCCCATACCGGTTTTTCAAGCCACTGCTCTCTTACTATCAGATTACCATCTTTATTTGCATAACCAACCGAATTGTTAAATACCTGTATTTTTTTTGAAATATAGCCATTATCATTTTGTGGAACAACCGCTATCTTAAGCTGTCTTAATTTTTCATAGAATTCAGGATAGTCCTCATCTAAGTCCTTTATTTTTTTTAATGTATTGTAATTTGCGCCATAGCCTGCATATCCCACAATCGCTCCCAACATTCCAAGCAATGCAACTTTATGTATATGACCATATGTAAAATAACAATATTCATTAACATCCGGCTTCTTAAAAAAAGCATGCTGTCCACTAAGAGTAAATTTAACAGCTTCCATATATTACACCTCTTTTTGTGTGATTATATTATACCTTTTCTCGTTATCAATTTCTGAAATCAATTTGGTTGTATATGGATTATAATAAATCTCTACATTTTTTATTCTATCTGTAAATTCATTAAGAATTACTGCTGCTTTACTAATATCAATTGTATTAATATTATCTCCTTTTTTAAATGTAATATATTCTGTAAGGTTAGGAAGATATAACTGTATATCTGTCTCTACAAAAAGAGCAAATTCATTTTCACAGCCTTCCTTTGAATTCGTTGCGAAAGCTGTTGCCGATACAATAGCTGTTCTTTTAAAATTCTTATAATCCTCTTCTGTATATTCAGCTCCTTCTATTCCAAGTTCCTGAATATTTTTATAAGCCAAAGGATTAATCACAAATGGATAAAAATAATGTGCTTCATCGCATACAATCTTAGTTCCTATTGTTGTATTTCTTGCATCCTCTTCATTATCATCACTTTCTTTCTTCTTACCATCCCTGAATGGAGATAATATATTCTGTTCTTCTATACTTGTATCTTCATATTTATTAAACCCTTGTCCAAACTGAACTGCTCCCGTTATTGAAAAATTTTTCTTTGCCTCCGCAAATGTTGCACCAAAATTTTTAACATCTATTGCCGACATAATGTTAGTAAGTACTTCTTTTGAATCCTTGCATTTTGTTAAGTCTTCAACTCCAAATAATTCCTCATACCGTTCTTTTAATGTCCTTGGAATAAGCGTTCCTTCTGAAAATCTCATGCTTTTAATATATAAGACCTTCTTACCTTCATCATCCCACATTTTCTTCATTGGATACTTTAAAGCCTTATCACTTCCATATATATCACCACTCTCTACTGTTTTAGGATTGCCCGAAAAATCAGCATTCCAGTTTGCCATTATTGATGAAATCCCCAATACTCCATAAACTCTTTTATCCATACTACTTACTCTCCTTATCAGATTCATATACCAGATTATCACTTATATATCCCGCTATAACCATAGTCTTGTCTATCTTTTTATTATATTCATAATTAGATACTAATGTATACAGTTTATTACCTCTTTTATTAATCAACTTAAAATTATGATTATATTTTTCAAAATAATGTGTCAGCTTTTTTAATAGCATTTCATTATTTCTACAGCTCAGAAACGGATTTGCAAGTGAATGTGCTTTATCCTTTGATTTGCTAAGTGATACAAAGTATCTTATAAGCTGGCCCACAGCATATAAATATTCATCATCATTTTCACATACCTGATAATCTGAAGCATTAATCTTTGTTTTTATACTTGAACGAATCCCAATATACTTATTTCCCATATCCTCTCCTCCAAAATACTCCTCAAAAGAATCCATCATATTAAACTGTAATAAAGCCTTTCCAATATATCCTTCATTTATAGAATTTTTAATCATATCAAGACTTACACTTTTTATAACATGTCTAATATTATTTTTCTGTCCCTTATAAATCCATGCAGATATTATATCCCTCGACATAATTATATTTCTCTTAACCAAAGGATTTTTTATCGTAATCTCATCTACATCATTAAAAAGATTGCTTTTAAGACATTTAAAAAATAGAATCTCATTCAAAATATTCATTATATCTGTCTTCTTATTATATTCTGTATAAAAATGTCTATATTTATCTATTTTTCCATCAGGCTCACGTGATAAAACATTTTTAAATATGAACTTCTTAGCAAGATTATATTTATAATCTACAATCGTATCCTGATATTTAATCAGAACTGCCTTACCCATTTGAATCTGTATAAAGTATCCTGCAAAATTTCCTTCAATAAATTCTCCATTTTGAAGTGCTGTAATTT
>ERZ780148.2534-NODE-2534-length-10390-cov-3.988873_pt1 | contig 10390 bp, 8 predicted proteins | sample MGYA00510984_ERZ780148 | MGnify/ENA primary metagenome ERZ780148 (study PRJEB29588, sample SAMEA2160902) | human gut metagenome | biome: human gut; feature: human-associated habitat; material: faeces | place: Denmark | collected 2008/2010 ...
AGATATACCTTTTCTAACTATATCACTTGGATCTAAAGTTTTAGTATACGCATTAAACAATAAATAGAATGTATCACTGGCATTTTTATATCTAAAAGTATAGTTATTTTCTTCTATAGTTCCAGCAAGTCTTACAGTATATTCATTAGTTTTATTGGTAATATAATAGTTATATTCAGATTCATCAACTAATATTATTGCTTTTTTTCTTATTATTTTAGTTAATTCATTGTTGCTTTTATATGTAATAACATTTATATCTTTATTGTTTTTTAAAACATCTTGCATATATGAGTTTTCAAGAACATAAACGGTTTGATTTGAAAGCCCACTTATATTTGTAAGTGATAAATCAATATTGTTATGTGCAATAACATAATACTTTATTTTCTTTACAGCACCAGTATCAATATAATTTGTTATTAAATTATAGTAGTTATAATATAAGTCAATATCACCTTTTATAGCTGCTTCTGCTAACGAATTAGGTGTTTTATATTTACGATAAGTAAAATCTATATTTGCAAATTTTGAAAAATCATTTAAGACTTCGGAAGTTATTCCACCATATGAGCCACTTGTTAAAACTTCATATGGACGATACTCAGCAAAACCATATTTATATGTTTTATTTGAGAAATTTTCTTCATCCACTTCTGAAATACCTAATTTATCGATAAATAATCGATAATTATGTTTACCATATGATTTTTCATATTTCTTTTCTTTCCATGATAAGAATTCTTTTTTAAAAATCGAATTAATCATTTTATTATCGCCTAAACGGAAATAATAATATTTATTTAAATCACTTACATGATATAAAATATTAATATTATTTTCTATTATTTGATCTTTATATTCATTCAAAGGAACTAAAGCATACTTTAAATTACCATTTCCTAAATCTTCAATTATTTTAGAAATTGCGTCATAACTTTTCAATGTTGTTTCATTAATCCCATAATAACTAGCTATTTGATTTTTGTTATTGTTTAATACGCCCATGTTTAAACTTACAATATCACTTGCATCGACTATTCCACTATTCTTGCTTATAAGAACAAAGTGATCTTTAAACATTAAAAGCTCATTTTTATCAAATTTATCACTTATGGTAAATCCATAACCAGTTGTTGTAGTTAAATAAGATACTGTATTATTATTAATTTTTATACCTAAGTCAGTTGCTAAATAATCAGAAAGGTCAAAAAACACTCCTGCACCAGTGTTTCCAAATATTGGTACATCATTAGGAATTGATAATGATATTACATTGCTACTATTTTCATCTATCCATTTTTTTTCTTTTATCGATAAAGAATTTTCGTCTACTAATAATTTATATAATCCGAAAAATGCACATCCTACTACGACTGTAACTATTCCAATTATAATTAGTACTCGTTTTATTTTTTTCATAACTCACCTATTTCTTTTTAGTGGTTGTCGAAGTTGTAGTATCTACTGAATAATTTGCCCATGATATTACTGTGTTACTAGCTGATTTACTTCCAAGATATGGAGTCAAACCTTCTCTTTTAAATATAAATTGAATATCATAGTATGTTTTTTCAGTATCAGGAATTTTTTCTAAACAACCAACTGCTAAGTTTTGAATAGTTTCATTAGAAGTTGTCTTTTCCATTTCAACATCAATGTAAATTATTCTTCCTTGAACCCTAACATTTGAGTTTGTTACGCCTTTACTATCCTTATAGTATTTTTTTAAATCTTCAATAGATGAATCAATATTGTGATTTTTAATGTCATCTAATCTATTGCCATATGGACTTGATACAGTTTGATTAACAAAATATATCACAACACCACTTGCCATCAATATTAAACAAAATAATGAAATAATCATCAATATTGAATAAATACGATTGTTTTTATAAAAATTTTTTAGTTTTTTTATCATTCTTTTCACCCCAAAAACTTTAGTATATTCATTATACTACATATAAATTAAAATTAAAAGTATTCTAATTTTGGCCTAGTTCGCTTAAGAATTTATCTTCATCCCAAATGGTGATTCCAAGGTCTTGTGCTTTAGTTAGCTTACTACCCGCATCATGTCCAGCTATAACTACATCCGTTTTTTTAGAAACTGAACCAGCACAGTTTCCTCCTAAAAATTCAATTTTTTCTTTAGCTTCATCACGTGTAATGGAATCTAGTGTTCCAGTAAGTACAAAAGTGCGTCCTGTAAATACACTTTCTTCTAAAGATATTTTCCCTTTATATTCAAAATTTACTCCAACATCTTTTAGTTTTTCAATTAATTTTTTATTATCTTCATCATTAAAATAATCAACAACACTTTTAGCGATAACTTCACCTATATCTCTTATGGATTTCAACTCTTCATAGTTTGCTTGAGCAAGAGCATCAATTGTTTTGTAGTGGCTTGCAAGAATTTTGGCATTCTTTTTTCCTACATAACGTATACCTAAAGCAAATAATACTTTTTCTAAGGAGTTATTTTTAGATTCTTCAATAGAAGTTAATAGATTTTCAATAGATTTATTTCCAAAACCTTCAAGCAGTTTTAATTCTTCTTTATAATTATTTAAATGATAAATTGAAGATATATCAGTTAGATAACCTAAATTGTAAAAATCCTCAATAATTGCATCTCCTAAACCATCTATGTTCATAGTTTCTCTTGATGCGTAATGAATTAATGATTCTATATTTTTCTTATCGCAGGAATCATTTACACAATAATACGCCGCATCCTTTTTGACAAGCTCACTTCCACACATTGGACATGTTCTCGTGAAGATAAATGGTTCTGAATTTATTGGCCTTAATTCTTTTACAACACCTTCAACTCTGGGAATAACATCTCCTGCTTTTATAACTTTTACAGTATCACCTATTCTAATATCTTTTGATAAACAATATTCTTCATTATGTAAAGTAGCTTTTGATACTAAAGAACCCATAATCATAACTGGTTCTAGGATAGCATTTGGAGTTACAACACCAGTTCTTCCAACAGTAAACTTGATATCCAAGAGCTTTGTTGATACTACTTCGGCAGGAAATTTATACGCAACGGCCCATTTAGGATATCTGATTGTATTTCCTAAAATTTCATGTTCTTTTAAGTTATCAACTTTAATAACTACACCATCAATATCATATGGTAGTTTTGGTCTAAGTTCAGCTTTTTCATGAATGAATTTGAAAACCCCATCGATATTATTAACAAGTCTATTATTTGGATTTGTTCTAAACCCTAAAGAAGCCATAAATTCAAGTGCTTCATGATGAGTTTTAATTCCATAATCTTCTGGATCTGGTAAGTGATATATCCAAACTTCCAAATTTCTTTTTGCTGCTATGCTAGAATCAAGTTGTCTTATAGAACCAGCTGCTGCATTACGACAATTTTTAAAAGGTACTTCGCCGTTTTTTTCTCTTTCATGGTTGATTTTCAAAAGAGTTTCACGACTCATATAAATTTCACCACGAACTTCGATATCGATATCTTGTTTTAGCCTTAATGGAACTTGTTTTATTGTTTTTACATTATGAGTAATGTCTTCACCGACAACTCCATCGCCTCTTGTAGCCGCACTTTTTAAAACACCATGCTCATATTTTAAAGATACGGATAAACCATCGATTTTAAGTTCACATACATATTTAGGATTTAATCCTTCCTTTTTTATTCTATTATCAAATTCTGTTATCTCATCTTCATTAAAAACATCAGCAAGGCTCATCATTGGAATATTATGGGTAACTTTTTTAAAACTATCTAAAATTACGCCACCTATTTTATGAGTCGGAGAATCTTCTCTTATGATGCTTGGGTCCTTTTCTTCCATTTCATATACTTCTCTTAAATAGTTATCATATTCTTCATCCGTCAATGTTTCTGGATTATCTAATACATGATATTCATAATTTGCTTTGTTTAAAAGATCTACTAATTCGTTATATCTATCCATTATGTTCACCTAGAAATATTATACCATGAAAGCCTTATTAATTTGTCAAAAAAAGCACTTATTAGTTCATTAAATAAGTGCGTATGTATTGTAATTAAATTCTTTCTATTCCATGTGTTGAGTCAAGAAAATTGTTTAAATCTTCATAAGTCATGTTGTTACTAACAAGCATATCAATATATTCAATATCTATTCCAATTTTTTCTAAAATATATGATAAATCTTCTTCATCTTTATATTCATCTAAATCTATTCCTAGCATAAATTCAATCATAAGTCTATTAAATGATGCTAAGCTTTGATGTTCTAATTTTTTTGAATATGAATCCGTGTATACGGTAGATTTACCATCTAAATCTATTAATTGTGGTTTTAAAGTGACAGGATTTATAATCACATGAGAATGTCCTACAAGCTCAGTTTTTCCCTCATCGTTTGTATAACAACTATTTTTTGTAAATGGTGAATTATCTAGATCTATGTGGTATATATAGTTATCCATCAATTCTTTTACATTGTATAACACTTTTTTCATTATTTTTCTTTTTAATGCAAAGGGCAAGCCTATTAACTTATGTATTTGTATTCCTCTGATAGTTAGTAAGGTACAACCTGCAAACTTGCCGTCAATATATACGGAGTTTTGTGGAAGACGCGTATTTGTAACTTTCATTTGTCTTTCTTGTGCAGATTTTATAGCTGCTTCTCCGTTTCGAATTCTTATAAATTCACCATTTTCTTCTTTCTCATAAAATCTAAACATATCAAAAGTATCATCAACATTTTTATAGTCTCCTTTATGATATATCTTCATGTCAGTATCATCTTCAGTTGCAATTGCTTGTTTCTTATTTTTATAATATCTAACATACTTATGATAAAGTTTAATTAATCGGTTTCTGTCAAAACTTATGACTCTTCCATCTGTACCATGACCAATTTCTTTATCCAATAATGCGTTCAATTCATCATATGTTAAATTAACATCGCCATTCTTGTTTGTATTCACTTTATCACCTTCAATTCAAATTGATACTTTTTCACTTCTAATTATATATTATCACTTAATGCATTAAACATCTATATTGTTTACATTTTTATTATACACTGCTAAATGAAAAACGCATGCGTTCTAATCTGCATGTGCTTTTTTATACTTTCTTTATACTCTTATGATTCTTCATAAGTTTTTTTATTCCTGTTTTAAATGCCACTTCAATGAAAGAACCATCAACATTTAATATAACTCCTATACCAAGAGTATCGTGATTTATAGTATCTCCGACTTTTAAGTCATCATTTGAACCTTCAATATACATATTACTTGTATCTATTTTTTTTGTTTCATCTTTAATCGTATCAATTCTTTCAATATAGTCACTTTTAATTTCATCAATGAATCTACTAGGTGGATTCATTGTATCTTTACCATATAACATTCTTCGTTTTGAATTTGTTAAATAAAGAATTTCTTTTGCACGAGTAATTCCAACATAGCAAAGCCTTCTTTCTTCTTCAAGGCCATTGTCTTCAAGAAGAGAATTAGCATGTGGAAATATACCTTCTTCCATTCCAATTAAGAACACAATGGTAAATTCAAGACCTTTAGCTGAATGTATTGTCATTAAAGTAACTTCATCATCACTTTCTTTATGCTCTGACATATCAGCTATTAAACTAATCTCATTTAGAAAATCACCTAGATTAACACATCCTTCCTTTTCTTCAAAAGATGCTGTAATTGATTTAAATTCCATTAAGTTATCAAGTCTTAATTCAGAATCTAGACTTTTATCAATTTCAAGTTCATTTTTTAAACCAGTTTTTTCAAGAATAGAATCGATTAATTCAGTTAAACTCATAGAATTTGAATCTTTAATAAGAGTTTCAATTAGTTCTTTGAATTCAAGCTCTTTTTTTGTACTTAATGATTCAAACATACTTGTTCCATTAAGAATAGCTGTTTGTTCAAGAGTTTTAATTGCTGCTTCTCCAATTCCCCTTTTAGGTACGTTTATAATTCTTCTTAAGCTTATTTCATCATGAGGATTATAAATAAGTCTTAGATAAGCAATTAAATCTTTGATTTCTTTACGATTATAGAAATAATATGCCCCAACAACACGATACGGAATATTACTTGTTAAAAAACCTTCTTCAACTACACGACTTTGAGCATTAGTACGATATAAAACGGCAATGTCTTTTTTCTTATAACCTTCTTCAAGAAGTTTTTTTATCTCATTAATAACAATTGTTACTTCATGTCGTTCATCATAACTTCTAATATATTTTACTTTTACTCCATCTCCGTGTTCACTCCAAAGGCGTAAATCTTTTCTTTCCTTATTATTAGCAATTACTGAATTAGCAGCATTTAAAATGTTATTTGTGCTACGATAATTTTCTTCTAATTTTATAACCAAACAATCTTTATAATCTTTTTCAAAATTAATGATATTTTTATAATCTGCCTGTCTAAAGCCATATATACTTTGATTCATATCCCCAACAACAAAAATATTTTTATATTTACTTGAAAGAAGTTTAGTTAATTTATATTGTACAGGATTAGTATCTTGATATTCATCCACTAAAATGTATTTAAATATTTCTTGATAATGATCAAGTACTTCCTTATGGTCTCTGAATAAAATTACTGGCTTTGCAAGTAAATCATCAAAATCAACAACATTTGATTCAGCTAAAATTGATTGATATTTATAATATATGTCTTTTACCATTTTATCGAATTCTGTATTAAAAAATTTATCAAGTTCAGCATCGCTTAATAACTCATTTTTAATAAAAGATATCTTATTACGGATCGCGTATGGGCTAAATTTTTTTGGATCAACGTTATTGTTTTTCATTATTTTTTTAATGATAGACAATACATCATCACTATCGATGATATTAAAGTTTCTATCCAAGCCACATAGTTCATAGTTTTCTCTTATTATACGAAGACCAAGTGAGTGGAAAGTTCCAATAAAAGTGCGAACTGGACCATACATATTATACACACGATCACGCATTTCTTTTGAGGCTTTATTGGTAAAAGTGATTGCTAGAACATTATAATCATTTACACCATTTTCTATTAAATTTATTATTCTTGTAGTTAATACTTTAGTTTTTCCAGAACCAGCTCCGGCCATAACTAAACACGGACCATTTAAGTGGTTAACCGCCTCAAGTTGTTCTTTATTTAATCCTGCTTTATAATCCATTTAAATCAATCCTTTTCTTTAATTATTATACTATAAACAATTGTTCGTTTCTACATAAAACTTTCTAATTTACAAAAAAGAAGATACTATTTTTCAAATATCTTCTTATTGTTTATAAGTCTTTCATCTTTATTATTATAAGCTAAAGCTTTATCAACATAGAAAATTGCTTCGTCTTTAAGGCCTAAATTATAATATGAAATAGATAAAAGATCATCTATGGTTGAATCAAAACAAAATGGTTCATTGATATATAGAAGTTCATTTTTACTAATTAGTTTTGCTTTTAGTAAAGTTGTTATAACTTCCATATATTTTTTTTGTTTAAATTTTAAAAAAGCGAGTTCTACATAAGGTTCACGAGCTGATGGAGAAGTTAAAATAGCCTTATTCAACCATATTAAAGCTTCATCATCTCTTCCTAAATGTTGATAACATCTACTTATAAAACGCATTGATGCTGCGCGTTCCAAATACCAAGCAGATTCAATTTTTGTATGTTTTATTAAAGTATCAATAGCTTCATTCCATCTACCATAATACATGTATTCTCTTCCTAAATAATGTAAAGTTCGATCATCATCAGGATTTTCTTTATGGGATAGTTCTAATAGATTTAAATACTGAGAACGTGATTTAGTTTTATCAGGATAATGATTTAAAACTATAGTTTCATCAGTATTTACTTTTTCTTCATCTAAAGAACATTCTAAGATTTCGTGTACAGGATAAATCCATTTATAATGCTTACGATCATGGATTTTTTCATACATAAAAGAAACTATTGGTCTATTTTGGTCATCTAGTGACCAATTATATTTATAACGAAGTCGGTTAGCATTTTTAAATGATGCATCAATTTTACTACGCCAACCACTTTCAAATACTTCGTCTAAATCAGTACATACACATACATCAACATCTTCGGGAACCAATTCTAAACTTTTGTTTCTTGCTACATCAAATCTCCAGGGTGATATAGTTTCTACCGATACATTCACGCCTAAAGATTTTAAAAGATTAACTGTATTATCAGTTGAACCAGTATCAAGAACATAAATAGAATCTGCTTCTTTCATTGATTCATACCATCTTTTTACTTGCTTTTCTTCATTTTTGGATATTGCATATACGGCTACTTTTAGTTTTTTATTCATCTATGTTTCCTATGCTCCTGCGGCTCCAGTTGGACCTGTTGGACCCGTTGGACCTGTTGGGCCTGTTGGACCTGTTGGACCTTCTACTCCGGCATCTCCTGCTGGACCTGTTGGGCCGGCAGGTATAGTTAAGTTAAGAACAAAGTTTGGAGAAGTTCCAGTAATAGAAGCAGTTGCTTGTGTTCCTGGATTTCCAGTTGTTACTGTACCAATCGTTATAACTGGTGTTTCTCCAGCAGCTCCTGTTGGACCAGTTGGACCTGTTGCTCCAGTATCTCCTGCTGGACCTGTTGGACCTTGTGCTCCCTGAATACCTTGGATACCTTGTGCTCCAGTTGGACCTGTTGGGCCTGTTGGACCTTCTGTTCCGGCATCTCCTGCTGGACCTGTTGGACCTTGTACTCCTTGAATACCTTGGATACCTTGGGCTCCGGTTGGGCCTGTTGGGCCTTGAATTCCTTGAACACCTTGAATTCCTTGTTCACCTTGTGCTCCTGTACTTCCTGTTGCTCCAGTTGGACCTGTTGGGCCTTGTACTCCCTGAATTCCTTGAATTCCTTGAATACCTGTTGTTCCCGTTGCTCCGGTTGGACCTGTTGGACCTTGTGCTCCAGTTGGACCTGTTGCTCCAGCAACTCCTTGAGGTCCTTGAATTCCTTGGATACCTTGTGGGCCTGTTGGTCCAGTTTCTCCAGCAACTCCTTGAATTCCTTGGATTCCTTGTTCACCAACTGGTCCTTGAGTTCCTCTAGGTCCCGTCGGACCTGTTGGGCCTGTTGGACCAACTCTTGTAGGTCTTGGAGGAAGTGGTGATGGAGGACATGATGGATTAAATTTGTTACCACATGTACAATCGTTGTTCATTTTTCACATTCCTTTCTATTATAGTCTATGAAAGAAATGAAAAAAAGTTTCAAAAAAAATATACTAAATGAATACACATTAAGTATATAATTTTTATTTTGTTTTTCTTTAGCAGTAATATTGCAGACGTCATTTAACAATAATTGAAAGATTGAATTACCTCCGCCTAATACTACAAATGCATCATTCATATTTCATGAAATTAATCTTCTCATATACTCCTGATTTTAAGTTATAATACTAAAAAAGAAAAAAAAGACAAGTTAATAATTTATATATTAAAAAATATACCAAAACTGGTATATTAAAATTTTATATCATCAACATTGCTTGGATCATTATATAAATCTTCAAATCTTCCTTTTCTACTTACAAACATAAGCATTCCAATTCCTATAAGAACCATCACTACAGAAACTATTTGAGCCATTTTAAATCCACCAATCATTAATGAATCAGTTCTTCCCATTTCTATAAAGAATCTTAAAGTTCCATATATTACTAAATATAAGGCTGTCATCATACCAACTTTATTATATTTTCCTCTTCTTATAAATAGTAAAATAATAAAAGCAATGAAACATATAATAGATTCAAAGAAGAAACTAGGCATATAAGTTACTCCATCAATATTCATACCTTTTATAACAAAATCAGGAACAAATAGTCTTTTTAATGTTTCAACATTCGTTGCTGCTCCATGAGCTTCTTGATTAAAGAAATTTCCCCAACGACCAATCGCTTGACCTAATAGAAGTGGAACACATAAAATATCAGTGATTCTTAGAACTCTAACATTATATTTTTTACAATATAATATAACAGTTATTAAACCAAAAATGATTCCACCATGAATAGCAAGACCACCTTCCCAAACTTTAAAAATATCTAATAGATTATCTTTAAAAGCATTATATTCAAAAATACAATAGTATAATCTTGCTCCAATTATCCCAAAAATTAATCCCCAAAACATTAAATTAAACATAAAATCTTTTTTTATATTAAATCTACTTGCTTCTCTTTCACTTAGTATAAATACACATATAACAGCACATAGTATTAAAACTGAATACCATCTTAATTCAAAATTACCAATTGTAAACATTATTGGATTCATTTTATCACTCTCCTAATTAATTATAATTTAACACTTATAATTATTCAA
>ERZ780148.2535-NODE-2535-length-10385-cov-8.286544_pt1 | contig 10385 bp, 10 predicted proteins | sample MGYA00510984_ERZ780148 | MGnify/ENA primary metagenome ERZ780148 (study PRJEB29588, sample SAMEA2160902) | human gut metagenome | biome: human gut; feature: human-associated habitat; material: faeces | place: Denmark | collected 2008/2010 ...
GTATTTATTAATAACAATTATAATCATTAAATTAATGCCTAGATTAGACAGTAATTTTTATGACTATTATTTAGATGTAGGGCAGGGAGATTCTGCAGTTTTAATATATCCTTACAAAAGCAAAGTAGTAATGATTGATACCGGAGGTAAATTAAATTATTCTGAATATGAATGGATGATATCTAGTAAAAAATATAATATAAGTGATAATGTTATAAAATTTTTAAAAAGTAAAGGTATAACAAAACTAGATTATTTAATTCTTACTCATGGTGATAGTGATCATATGAAAGAATCTATTAATTTAGTAAATAACTATAAAGTAGATATGGTGATATTTAATTGTGGACCATACAATGATTTAGAAAAAGAATTAATTAAAGTATTGGATAAGAAAAACATCAAATATTATTCATGTATTAAAGAATTGAATGTGGACAATAACAAATTATATTTTTTACAAACAAAAGAATATGATAATGAAAACGATAATAGTAATGTAATTTATACAAAAATGAATGGGTACAAATTTATGTTTATGGCAGATGCAGGAACAGAGAAAGAAAAAGATATATTGAATGAATATGATATATCTGACATAGATGTATTAAAAGTAGGACATCATGGATCTAAAACAAGTAGTAGTAGAACGTTTATAGATGGAATAAATCCAAAATATTCAATTATCAGCGTTGGAAAAAATAATAGATATGGTCATCCGAATAAAGAAGTATTAAATACATTGGAAAATTCAAAGATATATAGAACAGATCAAGATTGTAGCATTATGTTTAAGATTAGAAATAATAAATTAAAAATAGAAACTTGCAATCCATAGAAAGGAGTAGATATGAATTATTATAATGAGATAAAAAATGAATTAATAAATAATGAGATAAATAGGAAAGTTAAAAGTTATTCGATCAATAAAAGTGATTTAAATACTTACTATAATGTTGGCAAATTATTATTAGATGCAGGTAATCAATATGGAGAAAGTATTATTAAAGAGTATTCATTAAGATTGACTGAAGATTTAGGTCCAGGGTATAGTCAAAGAAATTTAAGAAATATGAGACAATTCTATAAAGTTTCTCAAAAGTGGCAGACAGTGTCTGCCAAATTAAGTTGGAGTCATTATTGTGAAATTCTTTGGTTTGATGATAATAAATTTCAATACTATATTAAAATAACTGAATTAAATAATCTATCTATTAGACAGTTAAGAAAAAGAATAAAATCGAATGAATATGAAAGACTTCCGGAATTCACTAAAAATAAATTAATAGAGCAAAAAGAATCTAATATTGTTGATTTCGTAAAGAATCCAATTTTGATTAAAAATAGCAATAACTATGATATATTTTCAGAGAAAGTATTACAAAAATTAATTTTGGAAGATATCGAAAATTTTTTAGATGAATTAGGAAATGGATTTACATTTATTAAAAGTGAGTATCCCATTAAGTTAAATGATAGATATAACTATATAGACTTACTTCTATATAATATTAAGTATAAATGTTATGTAGTAGTAGAATTAAGGGTTACTGAACTTAAAAAAGAACATGCAGGTCAAATTATGACTTATATGAATTATATTGATAAGAATATAAAAACAATTGAAGAAAATAATACAGTTGGTATTATTATTTGTAAGCAAGATAATGAGTATGTAATTAAATATTGTTCTGATGATAGAATAATTGCTAGAGAATATGAATTGGTGTGATATTAAAAGAACTGTTCACATCAAAAGAAAAGTTTTTTTGATAAAGACAAAAATATAGAACTTTTCACTTAAAATAAAATAAATCATAAAATATATTACATTATATAATGTTTAGATAGAATTAAGAAAGGGGCTCTTTCTTTTTCTTTTGGCATATGCTATAATTTAATTGTGATAAGTATGAATTATTTAATTAGTGCAGAAAGTTTTAGAGTAATAGAAAAAGAGGTAAAAAAAATAGTTGGTAAAAACAATTATTTAGTTTTTAATGCTTCAAAATGCAGTATTAGTGAAATAATAGATGAAGCTTCATACTTTGGTTTAGAAAGCACGAAAAAATGGCTGGTAGTATCCAATGCTGATTTTTTTAATGCTGGAAAGATTTCTGATAACGATAATGAACTTTTAGTTAAATATTTAAGTAATCCTAATGAAAATACTAATATAATATTTACAACCTTGAATGGAATAGATCAAAGAAAAAAGATTGTTAAATGCATTAAGAGTAATGGTAATATTATAAATATACCTAAAATGGATAAAAGAGCTATAAATAGTACCCTTACAAGTTATTTAAAAAGTTATGATTATAGCATTGATTATAATACCATTAACTATATAATGGATAATTCATATGAAAATTTAGATATAATGTTTAATGAATTAGATAAGATTATGTTATATTATAGTTTTCCATGTAATATAAAATATAATGATGTAATATATATTGTGGGTGAAGAAAAGACAAGCAATAATTTTGCTTTTGTAAATGCCGTTATTGAAAAGAAACTTGGTTTAGCTTTAAAAATACTAAAAAATTTAAAAATATATAAAGTAGAGCCAACAATTTTAGTATCTCTTTTAGCTAGAGAATATAGATTAATGTATTATGTTAAAAATTTATATAATAAAAAGAGTCTTAATGATATAATGTCTGAATTAAAACTAATGGATTGGCAAGTAAACAAATTATATAGTAATAGTATAAAATATACCAATAATGAATTATTAAAAAGTTTATATGACTTATGTAATATAGATTTAAATATTAAAAAAGGTTATTGGGATAAAGATACAAGTTTATATGGATTTTTAATGGAAAATTGCAGTTAAAAAGAAACTATTTTGTTAGTTTCTTTTTCTTGATAAAATACTTTGTGCTTCATTTCTTTGCGTTAAAACATAATTATATGTTTCATCACTTACAGGAAGTCCAGAGTAAAAGTTCTCACTAGATGAATATCTTTTTGATATTTTAATTAAATCTTCAGTACTCAGTTGATCACAAGGAAATGAGCCTTTCTTTTGCTTTAAATATTCATTATATTGCATATAAAATTGATTTACTGGACAATCTTTTGGTAAGTTAGATAAATAACCATTTAATAGAGCATTAATACTTTCAAAATAAAAATAATTTAAGGCAAATGTTTTTTCATCAAAAGGCATCCAACCTGCTAGTTCACTAACATTTCTAGTAGCATCAATTTCTATAATTCTATCAGTCAAACTAATTTCTTGAGATTTAAATTCACTTTCTAAAAGCAATATTTTCTTAGCAAAACCTCTAGTAATTGTTTCATTTTTCATTATATCTAAAGATACTTCAAAAACTTTTTTTAAAACAGATAAATTATATATTGAAACTCTGTCATTATCTGATAATAAATAATTTTTGATAACTTCATCCATATTAGAAGAACTTTTAAAGTAAACTGCTTTATCTTTTTCATTGTAAATAGGTTTATCAAATAAATATACGCTATCTCCCACAAAAACATTTTCTAAAAGTTCGTATTGATCTCTTAAAATAATTTTTAGAGATCTTTTTACAAAATCATCATCAGCTATTTTTTTACCACTTTCATATTCTTTTAATAATTTTAATAATTCATAATTAATTACTGCTTCCATTTTCTACATCCTTTACTTTAGAAATTATAACACTTAAAAGCTTATCTGTAAATTAAATTTTATTTATTTTCCTTGACAACATATAATTTACTAAAGTATAATTATTTTAAGAAAAATCAAAGGAGTGATTCATTTGCGCAAAAGATTTAAGTCAATTCTTTATTTTATCTTTTTACTTTTTATAGTATGTTTATCTCTCGGGGTAGGATACATATTTTATGACAAAATAAGCAGCGATTCCGATATTGTTGTGGATGGTAAAATAACTATAAATTATTTAAACGGTAAAAAATTTAATTTAAGTGGTAATAATGAAATAGCATTCTCTGTAACTAATAATGATAGCGAAGCAAAATACTATTATATTCAACTTACTGATGTTTATGCAAATGATGTATCATATGAATTAATTAGTTCAGATAATTTAAATATAACAAATAATTTAAAATCAGAAATAGTATCAAATCAGGTATCAATAAATGGAAATGAAACGATTAATTATACATTAAAATTTAAAGTAAATGGCAATGAAAAATATTCTGGGACTATTCAAATTGGTTTAAAAGAAAACGAAGAAAATACTTTTGCAGATGTCATACTTGCTAATAATAAAGTAAATGAAAAAAGCTTAACAAATATTGGCGAATCTGCAATATTAGACGAAGGTTTATTAAAAAAAGAAGATGATCTTGGGGTAGCTTATTACTTCCGTGGAGATGTTAAAAACAATAATGTTTCTTTTGCGGATAAAAACTGGAAAATAGTAAAAATAAATGGTGATGGATCAATAAAACTAGTTTTAGATGGGGTAATTGATGAATTAAGTAAATATTATGAAGAAGATTATGCTTTTTCTAATAGTACAATCTATAAAAATTTAGAAAAATGGTATATAAATACTTTAGATTCTTATGGGGATTATATTGCTTATTATAAATATTGTAATGATTATGTCGAAGATGATGATAATTACTTGGCATATAATAGAGTAATTACTAATAAGATTCCTACCTATGTTTGCTTGGGAAATCTTGTTAATTCAAGAATAGGCTTATTAACAGTAGATGAAATATCCCTAGCTGGAGGAAGTCCAAGCGAAAACAAAAGCTTTTACCTTTATAACGAAAAGATAACCGGAGCATATTACACAATGTCCGGTGCTATGACTAGATATAGTAATTATTATCCTTTCGCAGTTGATGCCAATGGAGCAATTACAAGTAATATAAATGGAACACTTCTTCGTAGCATCAGGCCAGTTATAACTATAATTAAAACTGCTAAAGTTACTGGTACAGGCACAAGTGAAGATCCATATCAATTAATAATGAAATAATACTCAAGATAATTTGAGTATTATTTTTTTTGACAAGTTTAGACAATAGTGTTATAATAAATGTCAATATTTTACATGTTGATATGTAAAATTGACATTTTGCACTTTAGTGTTTAGTTCATTAATAGTATAATAGAATTGGTGATAGGTATGAAAATATTTAAAGATATATGGAATTTGTTGATGGCATTAAGGCTGGTGGATATAATATTTTTCTTTGCAGTCTTAATACTTATGATACTAATTGTAACGCTAATATATTTTATAAAAATAAATAATGAATCAGAAGAAAAAGAGAAAGATTTAGAAGAAACTCAAGAAATGAAAATAGCAAAGGAATTAAGGGATAGTATGAAAAATAGTGAGCCAACAATTAAATTTACAGATTATGAAAAAGATCAAGAAGATAAAGCTATAATTAGTTATGATGAACTTTTAAATAAAGGTAATAACTATGAATTAAATTATGAAAAAGAAGAAATGCATGATGATTTATCAGTAAAAAAGGTTGATTTAGATAATTTGGTAAATAAAAATAATAATACTGTTTCAAATATTGAAGTAAGACTAATAAGTTTTCAAAAAGAAGAGGCATTTCTAGAAGCATTAAAGAGATTACAAAAAGAACTGGGGTAATGGTATGAAGTTTAATATAGTTACATTTGGATGTAAAGTTAATCAATATGAATCAAATATGATGAAAGAACGCATGCTTTCATCAAATTTTTTCTATGTAGAAAATATGAATGAAGCAAATATAATTATTGTAAATACTTGTTCGGTTACTAATGTTGCTGATAAAAAGTGTTTAAAAATGATTAGAAGAATTAAAAGAGAGTATCCAAACTCAATTTTAGTGGTAGCAGGTTGCAGTAGTCAAAATAAACAAGAAATATATGAAAATTTAGATATAGATATTTTAATAGGTAATAAAGATAAATCAAAGATTGATGTATTATTGAAAGAATATATAGAAACTCATAAAAGATATGTTAAATTTTATAATGATAGAAACTTAGAATTTGAAGATATGTTAATTAGTGATTATAATCATATCAGAGCATTTATTAAAATTGAAGATGGATGTGATAACTTCTGTAGTTATTGTATTATTCCTTATGTTCGAGGAAGTGTAAGATCAAAAAACTTTGAAACAGTAATTAAGGAAGCAAAATTACTTACTCAAAAAGGACATAAAGAAATAGTGTTAACGGGTATTCATACCGGACATTATATGGATAACAATCATGATTTAACAGACCTCATTAATGAATTGTCAAAAATTGATGACTTATTAAGAATAAGAATATCAAGTATTGAAATAACTGAGTTAAATGATAAATTCTTAAATATGTTAAGTGAAAATAAAAAAGTATGTGATCACTTACATATTCCATTACAAGCTGGTAGTAATGAAATTCTAAAAAGAATGAATCGTAAGTATGATTTAAAATATTATGAAGACAAAATAAATAAAATTAGAATGATTAGACCTGATATATCTATAACAACAGATATAATCGTAGGTTTTCCTTATGAAACAGATGAATTATTTAATGAAACATTAGAATTTTCCCGAAAAATGAATTTTAGTAAAATCCATGTCTTTCCATATTCGATACGTATAGGTACAAGTGCAGCTAATATGCCTAATCAAGTAGATGAAAAAGTAAAAAAAGAGAGAGTTAAAAAACTAATGGATTTAAGTGAAGTAATGGAAAAAGCATATTACAATAAATTTGTGGGTAAAGAACTTGATATTTTAGTAGAAGAGTGCGATAATAATGTAAGTATTGGTCACTCTAGTAATTATCTAATGGTAACATTAAATGAAACGCTAGAAGTAGGTCAAATATATAAAAGGATTATATGAATTACATTAAAGGAAAATTAAAAAAACTTATATTTTATAGTAAAGAAAGTGGCTTTGTAGTCGCTTTATTTCGCGTTAAGGAGTCTAATCTAAAAGAAGTTGAAGCAAATAAAACAATAACTATAACAGGTTCGTTTCTAGACCCAAGTATAGATGTACCCATGACTTTATATGGAAATTATAAAAAAAATGAAAAGTGGGGCATGCAATTTGTAGTGGATTCTTATGAAGTAGAAAAACCAACTACCAAAGAAGCTGTTGAAGAATTTTTATCTAGTCCTTTCGTCGAAGGTTGTGGTGAAGTAACAGCTAAAAGAATCGTGGAAGCATTCGGAGAAAAGGCTATTGATATAATAAAAAATGATAAAGATAAATTATTATTAATCGAAGGAATAACTGATAAAAGAAAAGAAAAAATATATGCTTCACTAATTAATTATGATAAAAGTGGAGATACAATTATTAAGTTACAAAATTTAGGATTTTCTCCGGTAGAATGTTACAAAATATATAATTATTTTAAAGCAGATATTGATTATATTTTAGAAAATAACTTTTATTTAATAAGTGAAATAATTGATTTTAGAAAAGTGGATAGTATATATGTAAATGCTTACGGAGATAAGACAGATGCTAGAGTATATGCCTGTATTTTAGAAAGTATGAAAATGTTATCTTTTACAAACGGCGATACTTATTATTATGCTAATGAAGTAAAAAAAGAATTATTAAAGGAATTTTTTATAGAGCTTACTGAAGATGTTTTTAACGAATGTTTAGATTATCTTGAAGAGAATAATGATGTAGTGCGTGTTGAAAAAAGAATATATTTAAAATCGTACTATGAAAAAGAAATAAATATTGCCATGAATTTAAAAAAGATAGATAGTAAAGCTCCGAAGATGTTTTATAATATTGATGAAAAATTAAAGGAACTTGAAGAAAAACTTAAAATTAATTATAATGAAACTCAAGAAAAAGCAATAAAAGGAGCCTTAAATAATAATATAACCATTATTTCCGGGGGACCTGGAACAGGTAAAACAACCATTATAAATGCCATTGTTAAACTATATATTGAAAAAGAAAAATTAGGATCTGCAGATATTATGGAAACTATAGCATTATTAGCCCCAACTGGTAGAGCAGCCAAAAAAATGAATTCATCTACAGGTATACCTGCTTATACAATACATAGATATTTGAAATGGTATAAAGATAGTAATGAGTTTGTTTATAATGAGTTTAATAAAACTCATCACAAATTAATTATTGTCGATGAAGTAAGTATGATAGATGTAGATTTATTTAATGCTTTATTAAATGGGATAAATAGCAATATTAAGCTTATTCTTGTCGGAGATACATTCCAACTTCCAAGTGTGGGACCAGGTCTTGTTTTAAATGAGCTTATTGAAAGTGATTATTTTAATTATATACCTTTAAATCAAATTTATCGTCAAAGTGATAACTCTTATATTCCATTTTTAGCTAAAGAAATAAAAAATAATGATTTAAGTGAAGAATTTCTAACTAAAAAAGATGACTATAACTTTGTAAAAGTAGACTCAAGTAATATTAAAGAAGCAGTAACTCAGATTACAAATTATTCTTTAAGTAAAGACCTTGATGAGAGAAATGTTCAAGTATTAGCACCAATGTATAAGGGAGAAGCTGGAATAGATGCATTAAACGTTATCTTGCAAAACATTTATAATCCAAGTAAAAGAAATAAAGAAGAAGTAATATATGGTGATTATATTTATCGGGAAGATGATAAAGTTCTTCAGCTAGTTAATGATTTAGATAATAATGTATTTAATGGCGATATCGGCTTTATTGAAAGAATAACTGGTAACAAAATAATCATCGATTTTGATGGTAATAAAGTAGAGTATGAGAAAAAAGACTTAAAAAACATTAAACATGCCTATGCTATAAGTATTCACAAGAGCCAAGGTAGTGAATTTATGCATGTTATAATGCCAATAAGTACCAGTTACTATAAAATGCTTTATAATAAATTAATTTATACTGGGGTAAGTAGAGCTAAAAAGAGTCTAACTCTTGTCGGAGACCCAGCCGCTTTCCAAAGAGCAGTTAATAATAATTATTCATCAAGTAGAAAAACAAGTTTAAAAGAACAAATAAGTATAGTATATAATAAATAAAATTGTTCATAATAATACCAGAGGTGGAAAAATGAAAAATATGTTAAAAGCCGTTGGGCTACTTGGTGCTATGGCAGCTATCGGTGGGGGTATTTATTTAATGCAAGATAAAAAAACAATGAAAAAAGCTAGTAAAAAAGTAATTAGTGCCATGGATAGTGCAGAAAGCATGATAGCTAAGAAAATAAACTAAAAAAGGATAAAAACTATCCTTTTTTTCGTGTTAAATAACAATCACATTCATATTCATTAATTGCTCTTAGCTTTTCATCAGCAATTCTTTTAATCATCATAGCTTGTAACTTTTCTTTAATTTCTGGTATTCTTTTAGGTACATTAAATGGATCCACATAAAATTCTTTTCTATACAAAGGTGCATACATAGCTTCATTTAATAAAAATCCATCAATATCAAGAGTGCCAAATAAAGAAATAATTCCATTTTTGGTAGAAATATCTTCTCGACATATAAAGTTTTCTTCTTCTTTATCAAATATTATTCTTGTAAAAGAATCAGACATTTCTAAATTATGTTCAAAAGAATAAATAAATTCTTTATATAAGCCAGGAATAATTAATTCTTTGAAAGGTAATAAGTCTTTATTAAATAAATTGCCATAATCTTTTTTTATTAGAAATCTTTCTCTTTGAATATAATCTTTTTCTTGATTATAATGAAAAATAAATAAAGTATAACAATTTTGTCTAGTACATGGCTCACTTTTTTCTTTTTCAATAATAGCAAAATTTTCATCATCTAGCCATTTGAAAATAAATTTACCTTTATGGAAATACAAAACAACTCCATTTAAATCCTTGACTTTTATTGAGTCCTTATTAATAATTACTATTAAATTCATCCTTGGTATAATAGTTTCCGTCATATAAATCTCCTTTTTCTTCATATTATAGCATATACCTTAAAATATGACAATTTTTTTATGTTTTTTGTGCTAGTATAAAGCTGGTGATGATATGAAAAAGTATTTAAAAATTCTTGGTGTGGCAATTATATTCGGGGGAATATTAGCATATCTTTTTTATTATGATATTAATAAAGAGGTTCGTGCTATATCCAAAAAAGAAGAAGTTGTAACCCTTTTTCAAGTCGGAGTATTTAAAGACTACAATAACGCTTCAGCTTTTTCTGAAACTTTTCCATCAAGCCTAATTTATAAAGATAATGACTATTATAGAGTTATTATTGCTATAAGTTATCACGAAGAGACAAAGCTAAAGTTAGAATCAATATATCAAAATAATGAGATAGAATATTATGAAAAAGAAATCAGAATAAATAAAGATTTTATTGAAAAAATAAGTAATTTTGTGCAATAGCATTCAAGAAGAAGCATCAAT
>ERZ780148.2536-NODE-2536-length-10385-cov-2.482478_pt1 | contig 10385 bp, 10 predicted proteins | sample MGYA00510984_ERZ780148 | MGnify/ENA primary metagenome ERZ780148 (study PRJEB29588, sample SAMEA2160902) | human gut metagenome | biome: human gut; feature: human-associated habitat; material: faeces | place: Denmark | collected 2008/2010 ...
ATACGAACTAAATAATGATGTAAAATATTATTACATAGAATTAGAAAAGTTTAGAAAAGAAAATCCAGATATGACCAGAACAATAAATCATTGGCTTTCATTTCTGGACATGGAAAGAGGGGAGTTGTTAGAAATGGCATGTGAGAAGAATGATAAGGTAAAAAAAGCAGTTGAAAACTATGAAGTTTTAACAGGAGATGAAGAAGTAAAACGATTATCAGAGATTAGACTAATGTCCAATTTGGAGGAAAAGTCAGCACTTCATTGTGCTAGAGAAGAAGGAAGAGAAGAAGGAAAAAAAACATGGAGAAGAGATTGGGCTAAAACGAGGAAAAAAAGAGACTGAACAAAAGTTAAAAGAAATTGCCCAAAAATTAAAAGAACAAAAAATGCCAATAAAACAAATAGCAGAAATAACAGGACTGAGTGAAAAAGAAATAGAAGCATTAGAAAAATAGTATAATATATATAATAAATTATGCTGTTTTGTCATTGGACGCAGGAAGAAAAACGGTTGAAAGAAGAGGTGCAAAAAATGTCCCCTGCCACTGTGGAAAAGAGAAGAGCCGTACTTATCAATGTCGCATATATCGCGCTCGTGCTCGGTGCGTTTTATCTGTTCATGAAATATGCATTCTGGACAGTCGCTCCGTTCGTGTTCGCGTTCTTGGTCGCCGCCGCGCTCCAGCGCCCGACCAATTTTATCTCGAAGAAAACCCATATCAAAAAGGGAATTGTCTCTGTTATCGCGGTGCTGCTGATAATCGCGCTGCTGATAACAATAGTTGCCCTGACCGGCGCAAGGGTCGTGTCCGAGGTCAAGGGACTCGCCTCGACACTCGCCGAGTGGCTCAAGAAAGTGCCCGGTTATGTAAAAAGCTGGGAGACTTCGCTCTATCGCTTCGCCGAGCGTCTGCCGGACGGACTTCAAAGCTCAGCCGAGGATGCGATAAAATCATTCTCGGACAAGCTCCTGCTATCATCAGAAGAGCGTGCGGCACAGCGCGCGCAGGGCGGTGAGCAGAACTCCAATATCAATCTTTTGTCTATCCTCAAGACTCCGCTCAGCGGCGTCTGGTCAACCGCGAAGCAGATTCCGAGTATTTTGGTCGGCGTGCTCCTGTTTATTATCGCCGCCTGCTTCATGACCGCCGGATATGACGGAATAGTCGGCTTCATCAAGAATCAGCTGACCCCGCAGAAGCGCAGAACGCTCTCGAAAACTAAACAAATCGTGTTCTCGTCCATGGGCAAACTCGTCAAGTCCTATGCGCTGATAATGCTCATAACTTTTGCTGAGATGTCGATAGGTCTTAGCGTGCTGAAAGTCATCGGCGCGTACAAGAGCGGATATATATTTATTATCGCAATAATAACCGCAATAGTCGATATCCTGCCCGTGCTCGGCACAGGTACTGTCGTTATCCCGTGGGCGGTGTTCTCGCTGATAAACGGCAGCTACGGACTCGGAATCGGACTCATTGTCATATATGCCTGCATAACTGTCATACGCCAGATAATCGAGCCGAAGATAGTCGCGAGCAACCTCGGCATCCCTCCGATAGTCAGCATCATGGGCATGTATATCGGACTCCAGCTCTTTGGCTTCATCGGAATCTTTATTATGCCGATAGTCATAACCGTGCTCAAGGTACTCAATGACGACGGCGTTATCCATATCTGGCGCAGCTCGAAGAAATCCGTTGAGGCGGACGCCGCGGCAGTCCAGCCGGAGGATGTTTCAGCCGAAGAGGAGAATCAGGAGACCGACGGCGAGATGAAAGAGTAATTTGTTGACTTTTGGGCTTCTTGTGTTATAATTGAACTGTAGTACAAAATTGTTCGCAAGCACAATTCGGATTTTATCGTGAAAGGACGGTTTTCATGGATATTTTACAGGCAAAAAAAGAAGTTATCGCAGCCGGTCTGCGCCTTGTCGAAAAGGGACTCATCGCGAGAACATGGGGCAATGTCAGCTGCCGCGTTGACGAGAACAGCTTTGTCATAACCCCGAGCGGAAAGCCCTATGATGGACTGACCCCCGACGATATCGTCGAGGTCAAGATCGACACCTTGAGCTACGAGGGCAATGTCAAGCCCTCCTCCGAAAAGGGCGTTCATGCCGAGGTCTACAAGGCTCATCCCGAGGCGGGCTTTGTTATTCACACCCATCAGAAGTTCGCTTCCATTATAAGCGCGACCATGCAGGGCATCCCGACGCTCAGCGAAAAAGGCCGCAAAGTTATAGGCGACAAGGTTCTGCTCGGCGCATACGGTCTGCCCGGCACAAAGAAGCTCAAGAAGGGCGTCGCCGCCGCTATCGCTGCCGACATGGACAGCAAGGCTGTTATCATGGCGCACCACGGAGCCGTCTGCTACGGCAAGGACAGCGAGGAGGCGTTCAACGTCGCCGCCACGCTCGAGCGCGAGAGCGCACTTTATGTTCTCGACCTTTTTGACAGAAAGTTCGGAGAAAAAATTGCCGACCTGAGCGAAATGTGTGTTTCATGGGCACAAAAACACGGAAAAACTATTGTAAAACATGACGAAACCTGTTATAATAACTCGTACAGAGACGCAAGCGGAAAGATAGTATTCTACGCTGCGGGCGACAAGGAGCATACTGTCACCGTCGATCCCGCAACTTCAGCGGTCAGCGGCGAGGGAGAGATTCCGACGGCAGACCTCCATCGCGCCATATATGCTTCACGCGACGATATCAATGCTATTCTTTATTCCCAGGCTCCCGAGGTGCTCGCAGTTGCCGCCATGGGCAAGACTGTTAAACCTCAGCTTGATGACAGCGCCCAGATAATCGGCGTGAGCCTCAAGTGCGCGAAGAATTCGCCCAAGAAGGTCGTCAAGGCGCTCAAGGGTCGCCACTGCGTTCTCGTCAAGGACGGCGGCGCGCTCTGCTGCGGCTCGAATGAGAGCAACGCAGGTGCGGTCGAGATGATCGCAGAGAAGAGCTGCCTTACCTACATAGGCTCCGGCCTCTTCGGTAAGTGCAAGCCGATCAATCCTATCGAGAGCCTGCTCATGAGAGTTATCTATCTCAAGAAATACTCGAAGCAGGCCGAATAAATCAGACACCTACCATCTTCTTGCCCCCGTTTTATACAAAGAAAATCCCGACCTTAACCGGTCGGGATTTTCTTTTATCTATCTATATATTTTTTGATAAAACTTTCAACCGTGCTCCAATATAATTCCGGGTCAACCGAGGACGAGAGCGCGTGTCCCGCACCCTCAACGGTCAGTTTTTCTTTTTCGCACGCCGCCGCTAAGTACAGCTCGCCGAGCATTTTATACGGCACGAGCTCATCCTCCGAGCCATGTATAAACAGCGTCGGTATACGGCTCTTTTTGACCTGGTCAAGCGCGCTCGCCTGCTTGAAATCATAGCCGTCGCGAAGCTTTGAAAGCAATGACGCGGCGTTGAGCACCGGGAACCACGGGATGTGCAGCGTTTCCGCTTCCCAGATGAACTCATCCCACTCCGAGGTGTAGCCGCAGTCCGCGATAACGGCCTTGACATTTTCGGGCAGCGTCTCGCCCGATGCCATAAGCACCGTCGCCGCGCCCATGGACACGCCGTGCAGGATTATCCGCGCGTCGGGATCCCATGAGAGAATGAGCTTTATCCACCCGGCTATGTCCCTGCGCTCGGGCCAGCCCATGCCGATTTTTGCGCCCTCGCTGTCGCCGTGGGCGCGCGCATCGACAGCGAGAACATTGAAGCCGCGATCATAGAATTTTTTGACGAACCCCGCCATGTGCTTCGCCTTGCTCGTGTATCCGTGGCAGACGAGCGCGTAGTCAGAGCCGGAATTTTTGAATCTCTTGCCGTGCAGGCGCAGAGAGTCGGAAATTATATAGACATCCTCGCCCTCGTCGGCGTACCACTTTTTCATTTCGGGTGTCCCGGTCATGCCGCTGTATTTTGCGCTCGCCTCTTCTTCATCGGCGCTCGTGTTTGTCGCCTTCTGAACGAGGTTGTTGAGCTTGCTCATATGTATGGGCGATTTCGTGTTTATCGCGAAGTTATAGAATATCTCCGCCGAAGCCGCGGTCAGAGCGGTCAGCCCGCCGAGCGTTCCGAGGACGGCGCCCGCTGTTTTTCTGCTGTTCATAAACTTCCTCCTGCTTTTTTCAAGATTATAGCATAACCGCAAATGCCGTTCAAGCATCTCTGCGTTTTTTATATAAAATCATCGGCGCAAAAAAATAAAAGTTTGACAATTACTGCCTTTGAAAAATACGGCAAAAGCTGATATAATTTTTTCATCGTGTAGCCAAAGGCGTAAATCCGGATGGGTTTGCGCCTTTTATTTTTTTGCAAAGGAGACAACCATGAAAAATAACGATCAGACCTTTCTCGGGCAGGAAAAGCTCGGCAGGCTCATGGGCAAATATTCGGTACCCTGCGTGATTTCCCTGCTCGTCGCGGCGCTCTATAACATTGTCGACCAGATATTCATCGCGAACGCCGCATATCTCGGCTCGGACGGCAACGCCGCAAACACTGTCGTGTTCCCGCTGACGGTCATAGCCCTTGCGATAGCCGTTATGATAGGCGACGGCTGCTGCGCGTTTGTGAGCATATCCCTCGGCGCGGACAGGCGCGAGGACGCGCACAGGGGAGTCGGCAACGCAGTTGTGCTCTCCGCTGCGGGCGGCATAGTGCTGTGCATATTATATCTGATTTTTTCGGATGAATTTATCGCCATGTTCGGCGGCACGGTCAACGAAAAAACATTCGCGTTCGCGAAAGAGTATTTCTTCTGGATAGCCCTGGGCATACCCGTCTATGTTTTCGGCCAGGCGATGAACCCGGTCATCCGCTCGGACGGAAGCCCCCGCTTTGCGATGGTGTCTACGGTCGCGGGTGCTGTGGTCAATATTATTCTTGACCCTATATTTATTTTCGTGTTCAAATGGGGCATGATGGGCGCGGCGGTCGCCACGGTGCTCGGCCAGCTGCTCACGGCAGCGATGGCGGTATATTATCTGTTCCATATGCGCTCCGTGAAGCTAGAAAAAGAGTCATTCAGGCTCTGCGGCGGCGTGATAAAAAGGTTCATTCCGCTGGGCATTTGCAGCTTTTTGGCGCAGATATCCCTCGTCGCGGCGATGGCGGCGACGAATAATATGATCAGAAAATACGGCGCGCTCGACGCGGTGTTCGGTCTTGAGGAATATGCACATATCCCGATGGCGGTTGTCGGTATTGTCATGAAGGTCTTTCAGATCGTGATATCGGTGGTCGTCGGTATGGCAGCCGGGTGTATTCCCATAGTCGGGTACAACATCGGAGCGGGGAAGAACGGGCGCGTTAAAAAAACGTTTACCTATCTTCTGACTGCCGAGGCTGCGGTGGGCATCGCGGCGCTCATTGCGGTCGAAGTCTTCCCGCGTGCATTTCTTGATCTTTTCGGTGCGGCAAACGAAAGCGCATACTATACAGATTTCGGCATAAAGTCGTTCCGCGTTTACCTTTGCATGATCGTTTTTGCCTGCGTGAACAAGGCGACATTTATTTTCCTTCAGGCAATGGGGAAAGCCGTGGAATCGACCGTGCTTTCAATGATAAGAGAGATAGTTTTCGGAGTAGGACTTGTTCTTGTGCTGCCGGTGTTTTTCGGACTTGACGGCGTACTTTATTCGATGCCCGTAGCGGATGTGCTCACATTTGTTGTGGCTGTTATCCTTATAATATCAACGTACAAAAAATTGAATAGTACAGCGAGTAAGATTGTCTGAACGGTAAGGTATATAAAACACGGCGTCAACTGCGCATACGCGCGGCTGACGCCGTGTATTTAATTATTTGCCGAAATAGTTTACGGCGAGTATGGCGGCACCGAGGATAACAAGTATTGCGCCGGTAATTCGGTTGAGCGTTTTTGGGCTTGCTTTGTTGGCGAAAACCGCTGCTATCTGCGCAAACACAAGGGTGCTTATAACGCATATCGCCAGAGCTTCTGTATCCGGCATGCCGCCTATGGCAAAATGACTTGCCGCTCCGGTGAGCGCCGTGGCGCTCATTATAAACACGCTTGTGCCGACGGCAGTTTTAAGCTCGTAGCCGAGTACGGATGTCAGCACGAGCAGCATCATCATTCCGCCGCCGGCTCCGACAAAACCGCATATAAAGCCCACAAGCGAGCCGCAAATGACCGAGCGTATTGCTTTTTGCTTTACCGTGGCGGATTCGAAGCGTTTTTTCGGCTTGACGACCGGTTTTATTATAAACTTGATGCCGAGCAGCAGAGTCATAAATACGGAAAAGTTGCCCATGGTCGTTTTCGGGACTATGCTTGCAACATAGCTGTCGACTGTCGTGAAGCACAGCACCGATATCATCATAATGATACCGTTTTTAATATCAATATTTTTGTTTTTTCCGTATGTTACAGCCGATGCAGCACTTGCGAGAACGTCACTTGCAAGTGCTATGCCCACTGCCATGTAAGGATCGATACCGAGAAAAGTGATGAGCATCGGACTTATCACCGCTGCGGCGCTCATACCCGCAAAGCCGGTGCCGAGCCCCGCACCGAGACCGGCGATCATGCAGATGATGATTTTAAACATCGCCACTCTCCCCCTGCTCGAATAAGCGTATGTTTTCCTCAAGCTTGTCCGTCATACGCTCAAACGATGCAAGTTCTTCCTGCGTTATACCGCTGCGCAGCATTACAGCAAAGCGTGACTGCATATCACGTCCCTCGGTGATTATCGGCGCCGCCTTTTCGGTCGGAACGAGCCGACGTATACGCCTGTCCGAGCTGTCGTTCTCACGCTGCATATATCCGCCGGTTATCAGCGTTTCAACGGCTACCGAGGCAATGCCGCTTTTTATTCCGCGGATCGCACAGATGTCGCGCGCTGTGTTATTTTGCGGGTTGTTGGCGCAGAAAAGCAGCACGTCAAAGCAGGTCTGGTTGATGCCGTATTTGCGGCATATGGGCGTCGAAAGTCCCGCATAGATATTTGCAAGCTTTCTTCCTATGGCGATCATTTTGAGGGCAGACATTATGTACCTCCGAATATTCTAATATTAGAACATTCGATATTATATCATTATAATTTGCCGGTGTCAATTACTATCAGTTTTTTTAGTTGAAAATTTTGATAATGATGACGCAAAGGGACGGCATGCGCTGACCCTTCTTCGCGACAACTCCGAAATTTATCAGAGAATGAACATTCTGACGATGCTGTTTAAGAGGTCATATAAGCCGTGTCCCCAAGCGACGCCGATATAACCGCAATCTTTTATTTTGTATTTTGCAAAACCAAATACAAGTCCTATGCCGAATGTAAATAGTACCTGAATTATATTTCCGTTGATGATATGCCACAAGCCGAACAGGAAAGCTGCGATCACAACACCGATCCACCGGTTCTTTTCAAATAAACTTACAAAGGTATCTTGCAAATATACTCGAAATATAAATTCCTCCACCGGACCGATAATCAACAGATAGAACAAAAGATCATAAGTAAAGACAAACCACGAAGGATCCGTATGACTTCCTATCAACGAAAAACCGCAAAGAGCCGGGATAATGGCAATTACAACGCTAAGAATAAGTGCAATCACGGTACCAATCAAATATTGACGTTTGTTTTTGAGGTCAATATTGATTTTCATATCTGTTAATTTCATTGCGATCAATGCAATCAGTCCATTTAACAGATTGATGAATACCTGCGCAATGATCTTAAATGCAGTTATGTTTATGTATTTTATAAATCTTGCACTGAATGTGACTGCACATATCATTGCAAGCGACAAAGAAAAAATAACAATATTTCGCCTTGTAAATTTCAAAGCCTTACCTCCTAATCCCGATTTGCGGGGTACAGTATAATGCATTTAGTATAAAAAACCACCGTAATTCTATCAAACTACGGTGGAATTATGGTGGAGGCGAGGGGAGTCGAACCCCTGTCCGAAAATCTCTTGATATGGCTTTCTCCAGGTGCAGGCGGTTATTTAAATTTCCCCATGGCGGTCGGGAACCGTCACTCTACCGTCACGGGTAGCTTTTTTCTTCATGACTGCCTCAAAAGCAAAAGGGCAATGCACGTGCACCGCTGAATGACGCCCCATCCCAAGCCGCGGTACTCATGGGTGGAACGGGCAGTCCCGCAGGACTGCGTCACAGCCTTAGGCTGCGTATGCTAAATTATCGTTAGCGTTTATTTTTAAGTTGAGCAGTTTAAAGAGTTTACCCGGCTCTACCCGCTTACCATACCTTAAAATCCCCGTCGAAACCTTTACGCCCCCATATCAAAACGGTCAGCGGTAGCGCTCACCATTTTTCGCGTGATGATTTTTCTGCGCGTTCCATTTCGCGCCTTGCTTCGTTTTTGGCATCTGTCTCGCGCTTATCGTACAGCTTTTTACCTCGGCAAAGACCAAGCTCGACCTTTACGCGCGAATCCTTGAAATAAAGCGAAAGGGGAATAAGCGAGAATCCCTTTTGTGCCGAGAGCGATGCGAGCTTTATTATCTCACGCTTGTGCATGAGCAGCTTGCGCTGCCTTATCGGATCGCGGTTGAAGATGTTGCCTTTCTCATACGGACTGATGTGCATACCGTTTACAAAAATTTCGTTGTTTTTTATCGAGCAGTAACAGTCCTTGAGATTTACCTGGCCGAGCCTTACGCTTTTGACCTCTGTGCCGAAAAGAGCGATACCCGCTTCATATCTGTCATCGACAAAATACTCGTGATATGCTTTTTTGTTTGTTGCGATCAGCTTTGTTCCGCCTTTGGACGGCATAGCGGTATCCTCCTTTCTTTTTTGCCTACTTTATTATTATACTACAAATCGCCCGTAAATTCAATACCTTATGGGCAAAATATGTCTTATTGAACTTATGGTTTATATAAATGACCGCAGCAACATGACGACTGCAGACGGACAAAGGCTGCCGTGCGTTGACACGGCAGCCCATTTAGCAAATGCTTATTTCTTTTTGCGGGTTATGACGGCAGCGGGAACGAGAGCCGCAAGGATTACAAATCCGACAGCGGCGGAAGAGCCGCAGCCCTTCTTGGTCTTGGGAGCGGTCGTCTCGGGAGATTTGGTGGTGACATCGGGAGCCTTTGTTGCGGGCTCGGGCGCCTTGGTGGTATTCGCCTTGGTGGTTGTGGGCTTTGAGGTTACGGGAGCAGCAGTCGTCTCTGCCTCGGTGGTCTCAACAACAGGATCAAGTCCCTTGAAGCCGTATGCGGAGAAATCGGGGGTAATCTTAGAGCCGTCACCGGCATAGATGGCGATGTTGTCGATCACGACGCTTGCGCCCTTCTGAGAGCGTAAGCCGAGAGCTGTGCCGGTAAGCGCTCCGGGCATGAGGTCGCTCTTGGCGGATGCGATATCGCTGGGAGCGGAAACCAGATACTGGTTGGCGTAGATGTATATGCCCTTATCGGGAACGGATACGAGTCTGACGGTAACATTCTGAATGAGGGAAGTGTCGCTTTCCCATATAGGGGAGGGAAGCCATGTGTCGCTCATGCCGTCCCAGTCTTTCCACTGGGTCTTTTTGTCGGATGTGATATATCTGACCTGGTTGCGGTATGTACCGTTACCGCGGAACATCGGGACCTGGTGGGTGAATTCGCCGTCCCAGTTGAGTATGGGGCTGCAATATGCGGTGGGACCGGCAACATAGGTGATCTCATACTGCACCGTGTAGGTGGTCTTGACAAGATCCTTCATTGAGTCGCTGTCGTATATGTACAGATAACTGTAAGCGCAATCGTCGGCAGTGTTGTCAACGCAGAGCTTGCCGTCCTTGACCGAATATTTGATCGCCGCGCTGATGTTTTTCTCGGTCATCGTATAGTCGAGTGTAGATGTGTCTACGGCAACGACCTTGTAGCCGAGAGACGCCTCTATCACAGACAGATCATCGGTATCGGGAACGTTGCTGAAGTTTTCGCAATAGATGATCTCGCCGGGAGTAAACGTAGAGGATGCGCCGGTGGCAGATGCGGGAAGCGCAATAACGAGCGCCGCCATGATAACTGCCATGATCAAAGAAAGTTTTTTCATGATTATGACCATACCTTTCTCATCGGATGCGGGTGTTGTATTCGGGCTGACGTCCCGCCCGCACCGGGGATTTTGGACAGAGACGGCAATGCCGCTCCGAACATAAGCATTATATCATATTTGTGAAAAGATTGCAAGTAGTCAGAACGATATCGCCAACATTTTTCGCATCCTGCAATATTTGGTTTACATGAGCTGCGATAAAGTATTGATGACGTAGGCTTTATTACAAAAATCGTCAGTGAAATAAATGTCACATTCTGTATTTTTGCATACAATGAAAGTGAGTGGGAGTCATGGCGGCACGAA
>ERZ780148.2542-NODE-2542-length-10366-cov-2.710018_pt1 | contig 10366 bp, 7 predicted proteins | sample MGYA00510984_ERZ780148 | MGnify/ENA primary metagenome ERZ780148 (study PRJEB29588, sample SAMEA2160902) | human gut metagenome | biome: human gut; feature: human-associated habitat; material: faeces | place: Denmark | collected 2008/2010 ...
ATAAAATATATTGCTTAATATAAAGAAAAGAAAAAGGTATAATACTAATAAGGGTGAACTTTATGAAGAAAATATTAAGAAATGGAATGTTAATAATAATTGCTATCTGTATTACAACATATCTGGTAATCGGAGTTACCTCAATTTATAGAAGTAATATAAATAAGCATAACAACTTATTAAATAATGTAGATGATAAACTTGTTTACGATAACAAATTATTCAGGGTTAGATCCGGAAACTCCCGGGGCAACTTATCCTTTGGCACGTTCCTGTTCATTTGGACTTAGTTTAGGCTTTTAATTTGTGAGATTATGAAGAATTTGAAAAATATATTTTTTTTGTTGCATATTTCCTTTCTCCTATTTCTACTTTTTCTATTTTTTATAATATATTAGCCGTTGTATGATTTAAGTCCGAACAGTCTAAAATCCGATCTTTTTGATACACGCCGCGAGGTTTTCGCCGTAGATATGTCCGCCGAGCGCGTTCGGGTGGAGTAGGTCAAAATAGTACTCTTTGAGATTCGGAACGAGCGTGAAACCGTCGACCACGCGGATATTGTCGTACTTCGCCGCAGTGTCCGCGATCATTTTCGAGATTTCTTTCAGTTCGCCCAAATTGCTCGTGGGATCGCCGCGCCATATCGGCGTTATCGCAAGGACGGGTACGCCGGGATAAACGTTTGCAAGCGCTTCGTAGAATTTCGTCACGCGCTCGAGTTTATCGGGCGAGCGGTGCTGATTAGTACCCATCGCGACGATTATTTTGTCAGGGCGGTAGCCGGGCATGGACTTCATTACTCGCTCGTCGTACCAATAACCGCCTATGCCTTGATTAAGAATTTCATAGCCGAGCGTGCGATTTGCGACGTTGACGTAGGTTTCTGCTGTTCTGAACGTGCCGTAGCCCTGCGTTATCGAATCGCCTATCCACAGAACCTTTGTTTCGCGCGGCGCGACGGGCGCCCATTCGCCGTCGATTTCCACGTCTTTTATGCCGCACTCGAAGTCCAGCGGCAGATAAACGACAACGTTCTTTTCTCCCGCGGGTAGAGTAAATTCGGCTTTCGCTTCGATAACGTTGCCTTCGGTGTGGAAAATGCTCACCGGTACGCCGTCCGCGAACGCTTCGATCGTGTCGCTCGGACGTCCGCCGAACACGCGATAGGTAAGCGCGATCTTTTCTGCGGTACCGGTAAATTCCAGCGTAACGGACGAGGAATATACCGCGCGTTCGCTGTAAAACGTATTGAAAGTCAGATAATCGACTTGCTCGTCGGTGTAGTGAGTGAACGAAATAAACCCGCCGTCGCGTTCTTTTATCGAGTACGAGCCGTGAATAAGGCTTCTTAATTGCTTGTCATCGAGTTTCATAGTGTTCTCCGAAAACGTATTGTCGTTATAATTATAGTTTTTTCCGCATATAAAGTCAATAATAACCTTGACGAATTGTGATAAATTATTAAATTTACATTATAACTATTATAGTAGCGGTTATTCGTTTGCCATTTACGGTTAAATGCGTTATACTAGTCGTACTGCTTATAAAACGCCTTGCCGCGCGTGAAATACTGGCGGTGTCGGAGAAATAATGCAAACATTGACGCTGATAAATCAAATAGTGATAGGTATAGTATCCGTAGCGTTCACGTTCCAGATAATATACCTTTTCCTATTCTTTCTTAAACCCGAAAAATACCCCGCGGCGAAGCGCAAGCACAAGTTCGCCGTGATTATCTGCGCCCACGACGAGGGGAGCGTAATCGGCGCTACCGTCCGCAATCTCGCGCTACAGAAGTACGATAAAGAGAATTACAAGGTTTTCGTCGTTGCCGACAATTGCTCGGATGACACCGCGGAAGTCGCGAGAAACGCCGGCGCTATCGTGTTCGAGCGCAACGAAGCCGACCTGAAAAAACGCGGCGCAGCTTACGCGCTGAGATTCGGTATTGCAAAAATTCTAGAGGAATATCCCGAGGTCGAAGCGTTTATCCGTTTCGACGCGGACAATTTTCCGCTTCCCGACTATATCGACAAAATGAACGATGCTTTCGACAGCGGAATTGCGCTTGCGCGCGGTTACAACCACGCGACCAATATTACGCAGAATATCGTTTCGGGCGTGTCCGGGCTTTGGTATATCCGCGACTGCCGCTTTAACTGTCACGCTCGTTCCGCGCTCCGTATCGGCGAAATGCTCGTCGGCGGCGGCATGATGTTCGCGGCGAGTATTATGCGCGAGCAGGGCGGCTGGAAAGAAATGACTTTCAGCGAGGACGCAGAGTTCACTTGTAACCAACTTTTCAAAAAGCGCAAGGCGCACTACGTGTCGGACGCGGTTGTGTACGAGGACCAGCCGTCCACCGTCGGTCAACTTTTCAAGCGTAATATGCGTATGGGTAGAGGACTTCTGCGGCTTTTCTTTACGCACGGACTGAGATGCCTTTTGGACTTCCTTATTACGCTCAGATATTCGTTCCTCGATATGTTCCTGACGTTGTTGTTTATCCCGATCGCTGGCTTGTGCTGTTTTTGGTTTCCGACCTACTACGCGATACTTTTCAGTCAGTGCCTTGCCCCGCTTACGCACGCGCAGTTCGTGTGGGAAGTCATGAACGTGGTCTATATTCTCGCGTTCGCGTTCATAGTGCCGTTTATTTTGCAAGCGCTCCTCGTCTATGGACTCGACAAAAGGAAAATCGGCGTACCGCTTAAAAAACTTCTCCCGGCGATACTGTTTTTCCCACTGTTCATGGTGGTGTACGCGCTCGGCATAACCGCGGGCTTTCTGTTCCGCGCCAAGTGGAAATCGGTGGGCAGAAGCAAGTTCTACGACGAGAGTTTCGTTGCTAAAATCGAAGCCGAAACGGGTAGATCGTTCGATTATATCTTAAACGGCGAAAAAGAACCGACTGCCGAAATAGCGCCCGAACCGACCGTGGAACCGGAACCGCAAGAAGTAACGGAAATCGGAACGGAAGAAGAGCAAACGCCCGAAACCGACCTTAAAGAAACGGAAGAAATCGCGGAAGTCGCGGCGACTACCGACGAAACGGATGCGTAAAAAATCGCGCAAAAAACCGCAAAAATTTTTTCTTGACGTAAAAAATTGATAAAATTGCGTAAAAATCGCTAAAAAAGCTCGAATTTCACAAATCGGGCTTTTCGCATATCCCGTGCGCGCTTGCAAATACGCTTGACTAATTTTTCGATAGATAATATACTAGGATCGTAAAATAATTTTGCGGCTGTGCGGCGCTTTCGCTACAAGCCGAAAGGAGAGAACTATGTCCGAAAAGAAGAGTAAAGGGCAGGAACTTTTGGAAAAACTGTCCTACAAGAAACGCAATTTCTTCGAGATTTCGTCCGAGAAAGAAATCGACAAAATGTACGAGTACTGCGATGGTTACAAAGACTTCCTCGACAAGGCAAAGACCGAGAGGGAGGCAACCGCTTACGCTATCGCCGCAGCCGAGAAGAAAGGTTACAAGGCGTATCACTTCGGCGACAAGCTCGTAGTCGGAGGCAAGTATTACTACAACAACCACGACAAGAGCATTGCCGTATTCAAGATCGGCAAAAACGCGCTCGACGCCGACGGCGTTCGCATCATCGCAGCGCACATCGACTCGCCGAGAATCGACCTTAAACAGAACCCCATGTACGAGGACAGCGGTTTCTGCCTGCTTAAAACGCACTATTACGGCGGTATCAAGAAGTACCAGTGGACGACTATTCCGCTTGCACTCCACGGCGTTGTCGTGCTGAAAGACGGCAGCAAAGTCACCGTCGAGATCGGCGAAAAGCCCGGCGATCCGGTGTTCTACATAAACGATCTTCTTCCGCACCTTGCGAAAGAACAGGCGCAGCAGGTACTGGGCAAAGCAATCGCAGGCGAAGACCTTAATATCGTAGTCGGCGGACTTCCGTATCCCGACGAGGACGTGAAAGAGAAGATCAAACTCAACGTTCTCAGCGAACTCAACGAAAGATACGGTATGACCGAAGAGGACTTCCTCAGTGCCGAAATTGCCGCAGTGCCCGCGTTTAACGCCCGCGACATCGGATTCGATCGCGCGTTTATCGGCGCTTACGGTCACGACGACCGCGTGTGCGCTTATCCCACGCTCACCGCGATCCTCGACAGCAAGGACGACGATCGCACCGTGCTTGCAATTCTCGTAGATAAAGAAGAGATCGGCAGCGAGGGCAACACCGGTATGCAGTGCTGTGTGTTCAACGATATTATCGACGCTATCGCCAAGGAATTCGGCGTAAGCGCGGCAAAAGTTCGCGCGGCTTCAAAGTGTCTTTCCACCGACGTTACCGCGGGTTACGATCCGAACTTCGCATCCGTGTTCGAGAAGAAGAACGCTGCCATCGTGTCTTGCGGCGCGGCTATGAATAAGTTCACCGGCGCGGGCGGCAAGAGCGGCTCGAACGACGCTTCCGCGGAATTCGTAGGTGAAGTGAGAAAGATTTTCGCCGACAACGATATCTGCTGGCAGACTTCCGAACTCGGCAAAGTCGATATCGGCGGCGGAGGAACGATTGCGAAGTACGTCGCGAAACTCAATATCGATACCGTTGACATGGGCGTTCCGGTAATATCCATGCACGCGCCTTACGAACTCGTTTCCAAGGCGGACGTATATTCGACCTATCTCGCTTTCTCTGCATTTATTAAGTAGATTTTCCGCGCTTTTTCCCGAAACCTCGATAGCAGTACGCCCTTGTACAGCGTCCCGGGACTTGTGAAAAATCATCGAAAAATCCCGGTTTTAATCAAATCACAAAAAAATGCTTCCGTAAGTTTTTTACGGAGGCATTTTTAATATATCGATAATTTACTTGTTACGCGTTATACGGCTTTTCGGCGGGGTCGAACGCTTTGAGTTTATTGAGTTTGACGATGCAACGATTCCAGTCGGAAGCGTCGGCGTTTTCGTACGCGCTTAGGTAGTCCGCGGGAACGTATACGATAAATTTTTCAGCGTCCCAGGTGTAGCCGAATGACTGGTTTACGCCGCTCGGCACTTTGCCGTAAAAGTACGCTTCGATCAGTTCGCCGGGATAAGTATCGCCGTTGTTGTATCCGAAGCAGAAATTGCCGATATTTTCGACCGAAGCGGGCAGTTTGACTGTTTTCAGTGCGGTGCAATGTGAGAACGCTTCCGCTCCGAGCGAGGTCAGCGTTTCGGGAAATTTGACTTCGGTCAACGCACTGCAATTTTTGAACGCGTTATCGTCGATAAGAGTCAGCGCGTTATTGAACGCGACGGACTCTAGTTTGGCGCAACCCTCGAACGCGCTTTCTCCGATGCTGTCCACGCCCGCGCCGAGCGTAACGCTAATCAGCGAAGCGCATTGATAGAATGCGTTTTTCGGAACGGAAGTGATTTTATCGGGGATAACGACTTCAGTTAGTGAAGCGCAATTGCTGAACGCGCCGGGATATATCTTTTCGAGCGAAGCGGGCAGAGCGATTTTAGTAATCGAACAGCCCGAGAACCCTTTTGAAGCAATCACGGTTACGGGTTTGCCGTTCACGGTTTCGGGGATAGTAATTTCGCCGCTCGCCGCGTCTTTGGAAGCCGCTTTCACGGTATACGCAGCGCCGTCGTTTGCCGGCACGAAAGTGAGCGCGGGGTAGTCTTCGGTTTCGTCTTTCGCGGGCGTTTCGCCGCAGCCTACGAAAAGCGCAAAGCTCAGCGTAAGCGCGAGTAATGCGGATAAAATTACCGTAATTCGTTTATTCATCGTTTCCTCCGATTGAAAGATTTATATTCTATTATCAGTATACAACGAAATTTACGCAATGTCAATAGCAAAATAGTTGCTTTCGGTTTGCAAAATTCGCAAATACTTTTATGCCAAGAGCGTTGCCGTTTAGTTATCGTAGCCGATTGAGTTGACCGCGCCGACGAAAAATGTTATACTATAAGTGCGGAAGCAGTATGCCGCCGCAAAAAAAACGAACGACGGAGCAAAGGAATGAAATACTTTTTCGATCTCGCGTTATTATTTTTAATAGGTTCGGTGCTTGGCTGGTGTCTTGAATTGTTGTTCCGACGCTTCGTTTCTTCGAAACGCTGGATAAACCCCGGCTTTCTCAACGGACCGTATCTTCCGCTGTACGGCTTCGGCGTAATCGCAATGTACCTTATCTGCTCGATCCCCATCGAACAGATTTGGGCTAAAATTCTGATAATTTTCGTTATGATGACGCTTATCGAGTATATTACCGGTTTGATTTTTATCAAAGGCATGAAAATCAAACTGTGGGATTACTCGAACCGCTTCGGCAATATCCAAGGCATAATCTGTCCGACGTTCTCGGTGATCTGGGGTGCAATCGGCGTATTCTTTCTGTTCGTGGTGTACCCGGCGCTCACCCGCGCGCTCGAATGGATGGGCTTGCATCCGGCGTTCTTGTTTGTACTTGGTATGTTCTACGGAGTGGTACTTGTCGACGTGATCATCAGTTTCAACCTTGCCGTCAAGATCAAAACCGCGCTCAAGGGCGTGAGGGTAGCGATTCGTTACGACGATATCAAGGCGAAGATCAAGGAAGATCGCAAAAATCGCAAAAAACACGCTTCGTTCTTGTTTGCGTTCCGCAGCGAAAAGCCCGTGACCGAATACGTCAAGGATATGCTTCTCGGCAGACTTAAAAAAGTTCCCGTGCCCGCGCTCCCGACGGAAGAGAAGACCGATAACGGCGAAACGCCTATGGCAGACAAAACTTCAATGAGCGAAACGAACGGAACGGAAATGACGGAAACTCCGGACAAAAACAAAAACTAACCCTACGCAATAAATTTAACGTGCTGCGGAGCGGTGAAAATAGCCGCAAGAGGTGCTTATATTGAAATCTAAATATTCGGTAGGCGTGGACGTAGGGTCGACGACCGTCAAGTGCGTAGTGCTTGACGAAAGCGGCGAAATCGTCCATTCCGTCTACGACAGACATTATTCCAAAGTAAAAGAAACGGTTTTCGAACAACTGAAAAAGATATTTTCATACTTCGACGGCGAATTCAAGGTCGCGATGACGGGATCGGCGGGCTTAGGGCTTTCCGAAGCCGCTGATATCGCGTTCGTGCAAGAGGTATATTCCGCTTCGCTTGCGATCAAAAAGACTTACCCCGACGCGGATTGCGCGGTGGAACTGGGCGGCGAGGACGCTAAAATTCTGTTCCTCACGCACGGCACGGAGCAGAGAATGAACGGCTCGTGCGCGGGCGGTACGGGCGCGTTTATCGACCAGATGTCCACGCTGCTTAAGGTCAGCGGCGACGAACTCGACGCGCTTGCGCTGAAAGCCGAAAAGAAGTACCCCATAGCCTCGCGTTGCGGGGTGTTCGCAAAAAGCGATATTCAGCCGCTTCTCAATCAGGGCGCTTCAAAAGAGGACGTCGCGGCGAGCATTTTTCAGGCGGTCGTCGACCAGACGGTCGCGGGACTTGCACAGGGCAGAAAGATCGAGGGCAAAGTGCTGTTCCTCGGCGGTCCGTTGCACTTTTACAAAGCTCTCGGGAAAGCGTTCGTAGAAACGCTGAAATTATCGCCCGAGAACGCCGTGTTTCCCGAACTTGCGCCGTGCTTCATGGCGTATGGCGCCGCGCTTTACGCAACCAAAAACTCTGCGTGGGAGGATCCGAAAACAATTATCGACGCGGTTTATAACGCAAAGCCCGCCGGCAGCGTTTTCTCGTCCGAACCGCTTTTTAACAACGAAGAAGAGTATGCCGAATTCGTTCGCCGTCACAGTAACGCCGACGTTAAACGCGGCGATATAACTTCCTATAGCGGAAAAGCGTATTTAGGCGTGGACGCAGGCTCGACCACGACCAAGATCGTGCTTTTGTCCGAGAACAAGGAACTGCTTTTCAGCCACTATGTCGAGAACAGCGGCAGACCGCTCGACGTCGTTGCCGAGAAGTTAAAGGAACTTTACGGACTCATGGGCGATAGGATCACTATCGCGGCTTCTGCGGTTACCGGCTACGGCGAGGAACTCATAAAATCGGGATTGAAACTCGATTACGGCGTGGTGGAAACCGTAGCGCACTTTACCGCCGCGCTCGAATTCCGACCGGACGTCGATTTCATTATCGATATCGGAGGGCAGGACATAAAGTGCTTTAAGATCAAGAACAAAGCGATCGATAATATAATGCTCAACGAGGCTTGTTCGTCGGGTTGCGGCTCGTTTATTCAGACTTTTGCCAACGCGCTCGGGTACTCGGTCGCGGACTTCGCGCGGCTCGGACTTTACGCGAAGCACCCGGTCGAACTCGGCTCGCGTTGCACGGTGTTTATGAACAGCGCGGTCAAGCAAGCGCAAAAGGACGGAGCGAGCGTGGAGGATATTTCCGCGGGCATTTCTTCGTCAGTCGTCAAGAACGCAATTTACAAGGTTATCCGCGCAAAAAGCCCGGAAGAACTGGGCAAAAACGTGGTTGTTCAGGGCGGCACGTTCCTTAACGACGCGGTGCTTCGCGCGTTTGAAAAGGAACTTGGCGTAACCGTCACGCGTCCCGCGATTTCCGGACTTATGGGCGCTTACGGAGCGGCGCTTTACGCAATGAAAAAAGGCGGCGAACAATCTGGCATAATTACCGAAAACGAACTCAAAAACTTCTCGTACAAGTCCGCGGCGGCGGTTTGCGGCAGATGCACCGCGCATTGCAGACTTAACGTGCTTACGTTCTCGGACGGCAGAAAACTGATTTCCGGTAACCGTTGCGAACGCGGTCAAGGCAAAAAGGACAGCGAAATTCTGCCCGATTTGTTTACGTATAAGTATCAAACTTTGGTTGACAGCGTCGTAAATACGGTCGAGAACCCGAAAGCGACGGTAGGGCTTCCGCTGTGTCTTAACTTCTACGAACAGCTTCCGTTCTTCAATACCGTGTTCAACGAACTCGGCTTCCGCACGGTGATTTCCGACGAGTCCTCGCGTAAAACGTTTATCGAGGGGCAACACACAATCCCGTCGGATACGGTCTGTTACCCCGCAAAACTCGTTCACGGTCACGTTCTGAACCTACTCAAAAAGGGAGTTGACTTCATTTTCTATCCTTGTGAGAGTTACAACACCGACGAGGGCGACAGCGACAATCACTACAATTGTCCGGTCGTGGCGTATTACCCGGAATTGCTCCGCGCCAACGTTTCCGAACTGAATAACGACAACTTCATCTATCCGTATATCGATATGTCGCGCCCCGAAACCGTTTCGAATGCGCTGGTAAGAACGCTGAAATGCTACGGCATTACCAAAAAAGCCGCCGAAAAAGCGGTTGAGAAGGGCTACGCGGCAATGAAAACGTACCACAACGCCGTTGTTAAGCGCGGGCTTGAACTTATCGACTACGCCCGAGCGCACGGTAAGCCCATCGTGGTGCTTGCGGGCAGACCGTATCACGTCGATCCCGAGATCAATCACGGCGTACAAAAACTGATTTCGTCGCTTGGCGTCGTGTCGATTTCCGAGGATGCGGTTGCGGACTTTATGAAACCGCCGCACCTGGAAGTGCTCAATCAGTGGACGTATCACTCGCGCCTTTACCGCGCCGCCGCGTACGTCGCAACGCAAAAAGATATGAACCTCGTCCAACTCGTTTCGTTCGGTTGCGGCATCGATGCGATTACGACCGACGAAGTGCGCCGTATTCTCGAGTCGCGCGGTAAAATCTATACGCAACTCAAAATCGACGAAATCAGCAACCTCGGCGCGGTCAAAATCAGGCTGAGATCGCTTCTCGCCGCACTGGAATAAGAAAACTTATTTTAAGTATTTGACGAAGTTTATCTGACAACTTGACGATTTTATATCGTCTTAAAATGGAAAACTTCGAACGGAGAAATAATTTTGGAAAATCATCACGTTGTTTTTACTAAAGAAATGCGGAAAACGCATACGATACTGATTCCCGACATGTTGCCTATACATTTTCGGCTGATTATCGCCGTATTCAAAAAGTACGGCTACAATATGGTGCTTTTGCGGAATTCTGCGCGCGCGGTGGTGGACGAAGGACTGAAAAACGTTCACAACGATACCTGTTATCCTGCACTCCTGGTTATCGGGCAGTTTATCAACGCTCTTAAAAGCGGAAAATATGATGTGAATAAAACAGCTCTTATGCTTACTCAGACAGGCGGCGGTTGCCGTGCATCAAATTATATACATCTTCTGCGTAAGGCACTGAAAAAGGAGTTTCCGCAGGTTCCTGTAATTTCGCTTAACCTCAGCGGACTTGAAAAGGGCAACGGACTGAATCTTACAATTCCGCTTCTTATAAAGGTTGTATATGCTGTATTCTATGGTGACCTTCTGATGTCGCTTTATAATC